>Ga0007873_1000021_pt1 | contig 51746 bp, 36 predicted proteins | sample CryBogCBH26May08_FD_71228 | JGI IMG/M metagenome (GOLD analysis project Ga0007873, IMG submission 71228) | Freshwater microbial communities from Crystal Bog, Wisconsin, USA - CBH26May08 | ecosystem: Environmental > Aquatic > Freshwater > Lake | place: Crystal Bog, Wisconsin, USA | collected...
AAAATTGCAGTGCCTATCCTAACCAGTGTTGAGCCTTCAGCAATCGCCGCTTGCAAGTCATCACTCATGCCAAAAGAAAAGGTGTCTAAAGCCCCCTCCCCTATTTGCTTTACAGCGTCGCAAAGCCGCCGGTAAGGCAAGCGTTGCTTGGTAAAATCTTGTTCTGGCGCGGGAATGGCCATCACCCCACGCAAGCTGATGCACGGCAGTTCCATAACTTGTCCGCACACCTCGGCGAGTTCGCTTAACGCCATGCCGGATTTGCTGGGTTCGTCGCTGATATTCACTTGCAGGCACAGGTTGAGCGGCGGTAAATAGTCGGGCCGTTGCTCGCTTAGCCGTTTGGCAATCTTAATGTTTTCCACGCTGTGCACCCAATCAAAATGCTGGGCAATCAACTTGGTTTTATTGGATTGTATGGGGCCTATAAAATGCCAGCAAATAGCATAAGCGCCTAATTGTTGCTGCTTAGCCAGTGCTTCTTGGCAATAATTCTCGCCAAAATGCCGTTGCCCCGCCTGATAGGCCACCGCAATGGCACTGGCGGGTTTGGTTTTGCTGACCGCCAACAATTGCACCGTGCCGGGCGGCCTTTTAAAGCTAGCTTCTGCTTGGCGTATTTGCTGACGTACGTTGTTAAGGCGGGATGTTAGGGTCATATTATTAGCGTAAAAATAAAGGATACCGCCCCATAATACCATTAAAAATTCCCTCAATTAATTGGGCGCATGTTGGCTATGTATAAGCTGGTACACCTTGGCGGAACGTAGCCAAAAGCATGTTATTTGAGTTTAGCCAAAAGCACGTTGGCTGAGCGTAGCCGAAGCCCTGCAACTATTGCATTGTCTGGCTGCAATGCCCTTCGACTTCGCTCAGGGAGCACACTGCTTCATCTGGCTAACATCAGTTATTCACCAAAGTTGCCTATGCCGCTTAAGTGATTAGCAAGGTAGGTGGGTTAGCGATAGCGTTACTCAACATAAGCAAGGTAAAATATTACCCCAATCAATCATCAACTGTACTAGGAAGCATGACTACCCCAAGCGCACTTTTTCAATCAGAACTACCTTCCCTAACGCTGATCGCCCGTGGCAAAGTGCGCGACATTTATGCCGTTGATGAAGCCCATATCCTTATTGTCACCACCGACCGGCTATCGGCTTTTGATGTGGTGTTGCCTGACCCGATACCGGGCAAAGGGAAGGTGCTGACAGCAGTGTCCAATTTCTGGTTTGCAAAATTGCAGCATATTATACCCAATCACCTGACCGATATAACTTTGGAGCAAGTGTTGCCTGACCCTGTCGAGCGGGCGCAAATTGAAGGCAGGGCTATTGTGGTCAAGGTTTTGCAGCCCCTGCCGGTTGAAGCGATTGTGCGCGGTTACCTGATTGGCTCAGGTTGGAAAGATTACCAGCAAACCGGCAGTGTGTGCGGTATCCGCTTGCCGGAGGGCTTACAACAGGCCCAACAACTGCCAGAAGCCATTTATACCCCCTCCACCAAAGCAGCAGTGGGCTTGCATGATGAAAATGTATCGTTTGTGCGGACGGTGGAACTGATGGGGCAATCACTCGCAGAACAAGTGCGTGATGCCAGCCTGAAGTTGTACCAAGAAGCGGCTGCTTATGCCAAACAGCGGGGCATTATTATTGCCGACACCAAATTTGAATTTGGTGTCGATGCACAAGGCGTGCTGCATTTGATTGACGAAGCATTAACCCCCGATTCTTCGCGGTTCTGGCCTGCTGACCAGTATCAAGTAGGCATCAGCCCGCCGAGTTTTGACAAACAATATATCCGTGATTATCTGGAAAGCTTGGACTGGAACAAAACCGCCCCGGGCCCGCACATTCCCGTTGAAGTGGCCGAATACTGCGCGGCTAAATATCTTGAGGCGGAGGTGCGGCTTACACAGGATTAGCTGCTGTTTATATAACGGCTGAAAAGTTAACAGCACGCCTACTTGGCTTTTACCGCTCAGATATAAGATGCCCCAAGAACACTGGGTAGTGCAGTTTTATCACCGGCAAAAGCAACCGCCACGGCACCGCATTTTCCATTTAGGTCAGTGAGGCAAGGCGGGGCTGTTTAATCTCAAATTCACCATAATGGCTTGATATTGCAAATTATATCAGTTTTTAGGCTGATTTTAACGGTGATTTGTCCAGAGTTTCCCTAAAGAGTGCGTGGGTTTATTGCCCCAACATGCAATCAGTGGATTCGTAAAGTTGCCAACTACCAGCGGATTTAACCAGATTGACTTTGCATTGCTGGTTGTCAAAAAATGAGACAGGTAAGGGTTTGCTGTTGCGTACAAAAAAGTAGCGGTAAAGATAACCTTGGTGTTTTACCCAATTAAACTTATCCGGATACCAGTCGAAATCCATTCGAGCCGCAGTCATGAATTTGGATTTGAATCGAACCACTTGGGGTAATAATAAAGCGAAGTTAGAGTCTACTAACCCATGTTTTTCCGCTTGATACCAGAGCGGATAATGCATGTAGCCATACATGTTGACTGCGGCAGGGCTAGCTTTTTCGAATATAAGTGAGGCTGCTCTCTGGTTAGGTTCAGTGACTGCCAGCAGCTCATTAAAGGCGGCACTTTCATCGGAAAATTTGATTAACCGTTCGGTTTGTATGCCCAGAAACATACAACAGAGTATGGGGAGAAATATATAACTAAATGATTTATATATATCATCTTTTATTGCCCCTGTGCTTAAACTTTGTGGTTTACAAAAAATAAATCCATAAAAAGGTAGCATGAATATTGCGAAGCGTTGGTACAGAAAGCTTGTGGTTAATATGATGTGCGGCACAAACAACCAAACCAATATTAAAACTGATAGCGGGACAAATGCATAAAAAAACTTCTTATTTAATTTTGATTTGAGTAATATTGGAGCGATAAAAAAACCTATGCCAATAGGAATCATTTTTTTATCGAGTAAAATTTCCCTAGTAAATGACATAAAAGGAAAACCAAGACGATAAATACTGTACCTCCATTCTATGTGACTGGCAGGGTCTTCGGTATTATCAACTTCAAATTTAATACGGATAAGTGCATAACAACAAAATAATATTGCAGAAATAATATAAGGGAAAATGATACGTATTAATGTATTAAATTTTCTGTGTCTTAGGGCAATAAAAACCACCCCAATTGTGTTGGCAAAAATAAAAATAAGCCCATGAGTAAAAAACAACCCGAAGCTGGCTAAGACCAAGCTAATGCCCAAGCCGACATTGGGTTTGAGGGCGTAGCGGTAGGCCAGTGCAATAAACAATAAGCCCAGCGATGCAGCCAGCAGAAATGTAAAGAAACCGTATACAAAAGCAAAACCAAAGTAGCCTGGTATGAACAGCCAGTCCAATCGGTTGTCACTGCCAAATTGCTTGCGCAGCAGCACGCAGCCATAGACAAAGCCATAAAAGCCTAATGTCAGCAACACTTTAAAGGTGGCGGCGATAGGCATCAGGTAAGACAGCAAGAACACTAGCCCGTAGCCAACCAGATAAGGGGTGAAGTAATTGATATAAAACAATTCAGTCCATTTTGACTGGCTTTCCAAAATGTCACGGAATAGCGAGACTTGGGCGGCATGTTGAGGCAGGTCAATCATTGGCAAATGCGGTGCAACCCAAAGCATCAGGCCACCGTACAACACGACCATGTAAAAACCGAACCTGCCGAGTTCGTCAGAATGGTTAAGGAAAAAACCTTTTGCCCAAAAGCTTGATGATTGCGAATACATCATGAATCCTGTTGTCGAAAATACAAATAGTTGCCTAAAGGGTGTGTGGGTTTATTGCCCCGATACGCAATCAGTGGATTCGTAAAGTTGCCAACTACCAGCGGATTTAACCAAATTGACTTTGCACTGCTGGTTGTCAAAAAATGAGACAGGTAAGGGTTTGCTGTTGCGTACAAAAAAGTAGCGGTAAAGATAACCTTGGTGTTTTACCCAATTGAATTCTTCAGGATGCCATTCGAACCCTGGCAGTACGGCGGGCATGGCACTGGGCTTGAAGCGCACCACTTGAGGTAGGAATATGGCGAAGTTAAAATCAACCAGCCCGTGTTTTTCCGCTTGATACCAGAGCGGATATTGCAGATAGGCATCAAGGCTGGCTGCTGCAGGGCTATCTTTTTCAAATACCAGCGATAGTGCCCTCTGATGGGGTTCGGTGATTGCCAGCAATTCATCAAAGGCGGCACTTTCATGGGCGAATTTAATTAAGCGTTCGGTTTGTATGCCCAGAAATACACAACATAGTAACGGCAGCAAACTATTGGCAAACAAGGTACGAAGGCTGTTACTGCCTGCTATGGCAGTTGCACCCATGTGTTGTGGATTGCAGAATATAAATCCATAGCAAGGCAGTAGAAATATTGCAAACCGCTGATAAAGTGAACTGGACGTTAGGGCAATGCTAGGAATGACGAACCAGATGACCACTAAGAGTGCTAATGGTACAAAGGCATAGAGATTTTTGCTGTTTAAATGTGACTTTAGCAATAAGGGGGCGATAAAAAAGCCGATGCCAATCGGAAGCATTATCTTGTCGTCTTGAACATAGCGGGTAAAAGACATAAAAGGGAAGGTCAAACGCCCCTTGTTAAATCCCCAGTATATTTTATTGGCTGCGTCGCCAATGACATCCACCTCAAATTTTATGCGGATGAGGATGTAACAAACAAACAAGGTAGCGGCGATGATATAGGGATAAAGCATACCTATAATTTTACGGAATTGCCTGTGTTTCAATGCGATAAAAACAACCCCTATGGCATTGGCAAAAATAAAAATTAATCCATGGGAAAAAAACAAGCCAAAACTCGCAAAAGCCAAGGCCATACCCAATCCGACATTGGGCTGGTGGGCATAACGGTAGGCCAATGCTATGAACAACAAGCCCAGCGGCGCTGCCAAAAGAAAGGTGAAGAAACCGAAGATATAGGCAAAACCAAAGTAACTGGGTATAAACAGCCAGTCCAACCGGTTGTCACTGCCAAATTGCTTGCGCAACAACACACAGGCGTAGACAAAGCCATAAAAGCCTAAGGCCAGCAACACCTTAAAGGCGGCGGCAATGGGCATCAGGTAAGACAGCAGGAATACCAGCCCATACCCTACCAGATAAGGGGTGAAGTAATTGATATAAAACAATTCGGGCCATTTTGATTGGCCTTCTAAAATATCACGGAACAAAGCCACTTGGGCGGCATGTTGGGGCAGGTCAATGATCGGCAAATGCGGCGTGAACCAAAGCATCAGGCCTCCGTATAACACCACGATATAAAACCCGAACTTGCCGAAACCGTCAGGGTGGTTAAGAAAAAAATCTTTTGTCCAAAAGCTGATGGGGTGGGAAGACATCATGAAGAAACCTGCAGCCGAAAAATTGAAATATTATTGTATTGTTGGATTCCTTACCACTCGGGCGACGCACAAAAAATCCTCTTAGGTTGTGGCGACGGTTTCTTGGCCCGCTAGCTAAAGCTTCGCCCATGCATGTAGGGTCTGTGGCTTATGTTGTGCGAATCGGTATGCGGCGAGAATAATAACGTTTTTTTAGGGGGCTGAACAGATACAAAAAACTTATCGTCATTTAACCCCCTTTTTTCCCTGAAGTTGAGCTATCCCCACGCATTTTGCGACTCGATCCGTTTCGCACTAAAGTTGTGCATGTTATGGCGGTCACCGCCCCTTTAATGCCCATTTTTTTAGCCAACCGCCAATCTTGGAGGCTAAGGCACTATTATAACAAGTGCTTATTTTTTTATGGCAGTTGTTACAATAGTGGTACTTTTCTTGCTTGTCACTATAGGTATATTTTTACAGGCAATCACCATGACCACTGTTTCCAGATCACTTGCTTATCCTGCTCACTGTGGTGTTAGTAACTCGCCGTTTTTTAATGAATACTTGGAGAAGTTACTGGAAGAGCGTGACGAGTTTGGTTTGACCGACATGATCAGGGAGATAGATGCCATGATGCTGACGGTGGAGCCGGGCAATGCCATTGAATACATTGGCGAGTTGTGCCTGATGTCACCCTACTGGTATCTGCAGACCATAGAGAGTGCTTCGCATTGGACACATGTACTCAGGATTGATGGCCAATCACCCGACTTGATTGTCCGCGAGGTCAAGCATGATGGCATACGCGGCATTTTCCGCAGCCTCAACGAGGTGTATCCTATCGGTAACAACAAACCACATAGCCGCTACATTGGCGAAGTTTTGCGCGTGACCGACCTGGCTGCGGTGGTTAAATTGCAGCAGGCGCGAGGGATAAGTTTCTTCACTCAGGAAGAGGTAGGGCGGCTGGAACTGCCGGGCAACCTTGCCATCAGCAAACCATCGCCTTATACGCATAATATTGTTGCTTACGTTGAACGTGCTGGCGAGCAGGAACGGCATTACGATTTGGGTTTCAGTGATGTCAGCCCGATGGCCTATGAGGTTTGCCAACGTGCCAAGGAACGCCAACATCAATTGGGCATTGCCGAGTTGATTTTGCCGGTCGACCATTTGGCAACGCGTATTTACAGCCAAAACCGGGAAGTGGCCATTTTGGAATGGTTGTCACTGTCCAGTTATTATTATTGGGGTTCGTTTGATATTATAGACCAAAATTCGTCAACCAATGTCACCAAAAGCATGCATTTCCAAGACGAGCTGCGCAGCCCCGCCAAAGTGTTCACCGCCAATAACACGCCCTATTTTGTCAATCATTTAAAGATTTTTCCATCACCAACTGAGAATTATGTGCGTAACTATGGGCCAAGGCTGCATCATTTGGCACTAGCCGTTCGGGATGGCAAACAGCAGGGGGTTGAAAATATTGACTATGTGGTTGAAGCAATACGTGAAGAGGGCAAAAGTTTTTTGCTGGACATCATTGGCTCCAAAATAGAAGGTCTAAAGCAGATTTTTTCCAGTGCTTCCGAGCATTCCTCGTTAATTATTGAATATGTGCAACGGTTTAGTGGTTTCCAAGGTTATTTCCATGCCAATAATGTGGCGGAATTGACCCATGCCGCCGGAATAGAGGAGGCATTAATGGTTATGCAGGCCGATGGGCAGCAGGCCATTAGGCAAAGCTGGCCCGACGGGCTGGCTTTTGCCCAGACCACCATCGGCCAGCACAAAAAATGATTGGCTTTGTTGTCAGGTTAACACCTGTTATTGTGTCAATCAGTTAAGGCAGTTTGAGCTAGCAAAAAATTTTTAATTTTATGGCTATAGATGAGGAAGCAAAATTATGACTATTCGAGTGGCCATCAACCACAAAACCCGCTATAACTTCGACCGGCCAGTAGCGTTGTCGCCGCATGTGTTCCGATTGCGCCCCGCTGTGCATAGCCGGACACCGATCATCGGTTACAGCCTTAATATTGAGCCGAAAGACCACTTTATCAATTGGCAGCAAGACCCGTTCGGCAATATTCTGGCCCGGGTGGTTTTTCCTAATAAAACCAGCACCCTTAGCGTTGAAGTGGAAGTGATTGCCGATATGACGGTTATCAACCCCTTTGATTTTTTTGTTGAAGAGTATGCGGAAAAATTCCCTTTCAAATACGAAGAACAGCTGCTTAATGAATTGCAGCCGTATTTGGAAGTTACCGAAAAAGGGCCGTTACTGTCCCAATGGGTGAAAGATTTTGACTTGACCCAGCGTAACATCAATGATTTTTTGGTGGACATCAACCGCAAGGTTTATAGCGGCATTAGCTATAACATCCGCATGGAAGTGGGTATCCAAAGCTGTGAAGAAACGCTGACCATAAATAGCGGTTCTTGCCGCGATTCTGCTTGGCTATTGGTGCAGATTTTACGGCACATCGGTTTGGCGGCGCGGTTTGTTTCCGGCTATCTGGTGCAGTTGACCGCCGATATCAAATCCCTTGACGGCCCTTCCGGCCCTGAGCAAGATTTTACCGATTTACATGCTTGGACTGAGGTTTATATACCCGGTGCCGGCTGGATTGGCTTGGACCCCACATCGGGTTTGTTGGCAGGCGAAGGCCACATCCCGTTGGCTTGTACACCTAATCCGGCCAGTGCGGCCCCGGTGACCGGCGGTACTGACAAATGTGAAGTGGAATTTGAATTCAGCAACACGGTTAGCCGATTACATGAAGACCCCCGGGTAACTAAGCCCTATACTGATGAGCAATGGCATTTTATCAATGCCTTGGGCGAAAAAGTGGACCGCCAATTGGTGGCCGACGATGTGCGCCTGACCATGGGCGGCGAGCCTACTTTCGTATCAGTTGATGATATGGAAGGTGCTGAGTGGAACACGCTGGCGGATGGCGTGCATAAACGCGAACGCGCCCAAGAACTGACCAAACGCTTGCGTGATGTGTTTGCCAAAGGTGCATTGCTCCATTATGGGCAAGGCAAATGGTATCCGGGCGAACCTATCCCGCGTTGGCAATATGGCATTTTTTGGCGTAAAGACGGGGTCGCCATGTGGCGTAATGACGCGCTGCTGGCAGACATCAATAAGGATTACGAGCATACCGCCCTTGATGCGGAGCGTTTTGTCCGCCACCTTAGCCAACATTTAGGCGTTTCGTCGCGTTATATCACCGCCGCATTTGAAGACAATTTTTATTATCTCTGGCAAGAAGGCAATTTGCCGCTAAATGTCAATCCGCTGAAATACGATTTAAAGGATTCGATAGAGCGCAAAAACATCACCAAAGTGCTGGATGCCGATTTGGGCATTCCGGTGGGCTTTTCCTTGCCAATCAAATGGAATTGGTACGGACAGACTTGGCAAGGTGGCCCGTGGAATTTTAGACGGGGCCAGATGTACCTGATCCCCGGCAATTCGCCAATGGGCATGAGGATGCCGTTGAACAGCCTGCCGTGGGTGGCGCCCGACAAGCGCGATAACCAAGAGCCGCAAAGCCTATTCACCAGCCTGCCTGAATTGGGCGACTATTACGGCGAGGTGTGCCGCCGATACAGCCATTTTGAAGAGAAGGCCAACGAGCATCCTGAAGTTATTGAGCAAGAGCCGGGGGATGATGCGGTGCATGTTGAAGTGCCGCATACCGCCATTTGTATCCAGCCGCGTGATGGGCGTTTGTATGTTTTTATGCCGCCGTTGTCGTTGTTGGAGCATTATCTGGATTTGTTGGCCGCCATTGAAGCCACCGCTGAAAAGCTGTCGCTGCCTGTGGTCATTGAAGGTTATGAGCCACCACGCGATTACCGGGTGGAACGCTTAATGGTCACACCTGATCCCGGTGTAATCGAAGTGAATATCCACCCATCAAAAAGCTGGGCGGAATTGGTTGAAAAAACTGAAATACTATACGAACAGGCTTTTCAAGTGCGTTTGGGTACGGAAAAGTTCATGCTCGATGGCCGTCACACCGGCACCGGCGGCGGCAACCATATCACCATGGGGGCGGCCACCCCCAATGATAGCCCATTGTTGCGCCGCCCCGACCTGCTGCGTAGTTTGGTGACCTATTGGCAGCATCATCCTGGCTTGTCCTACTTGTTCTCCGGCATGTTCATTGGCCCCACCAGCCAAGCGCCACGCGTCGACGAAGGCCGTGACGAGAAACTGTACGAATTGGAAATCGCTTTCCAGCAGATGCCCAAAGGTGATGTGCTGACACCGTGGCTGGTAGACCGTCTGTTAAGGCATTTGCTGACCGACATCACTGGTAACACGCACCGCTCAGAATTTTGTATTGACAAGCTGTATTCGCCGGACAGTTCGACAGGCCGCTTGGGTATTTTGGAACTTCGCGCGTTTGAAATGCCTCCTCATGGGCGCATGTCGCTGGTGCAAATGTTATTGTTGCGTTCGCTGATCGCTTGGTTCTGGCGTAAACCCTACCAACATGATTTGGTGCGCTGGGGCACCGAACTACATGACCGCTTTATGTTGCCGCATTATGTCCATGAAGATATGAAGCATGTCGTCAAAGACTTGCAGCGGGCTGGCTATCCTTTTGAACTGGAATGGCTAGCGCCATTTTTTGAATTCCGCTTCCCGCGTTATGGCACCACCATGATCGACGACATGGAGCTGGAATTGCGTTTTGCCATTGAACCTTGGCATGTGCTGGGTGAAGAAATGGGCAGTATGGGCACCGCACGGTATGTTGATTCTTCGGTGGAACGGGTGCAAATAAAAGTCACTGGTTTTACCGAAGGCCGCTATGTGCTGGCGTGTAACGGACGGCGCTTGCCACTACGTAACACCGGCCGCAAAGGTGAATACACTGCCGGGGTACGTTACCGCGCCTGGCAGCCGCCCTCTGCCTTGCACCCCACCATTAGCCCGCATGTGCCGTTGGTTTTTGACGTGATTGACAGCTGGAACGGACACGCCATAGGTGGCTGCACCTACCACGTCGCCCACCCGGGCGGGCGTAGTTATGATGCCTTTCCGATCAATAGCTTTGAAGCAGAAGCGCGGCGTATCACCCGGTTTTGGGATTATGGGCATACCCCGGGCGTGGTCATTAGGCCGCCGTTGTCAGGTTCTAATGATACCGCATCCGAAAAACCATTTGCCGACAGCTTTACTGTCAGCGACTATGCGCCTAGGCCGATGGCCCCACCGCCAGAAGAATTTGATTTGGAATTTCCTTTCACCTTGGATTTACGCAAAAAACACCGCTAGCCCTGCGTTACTTGTCTAGGCTTTTGGCCTTCCCTGTGCCTGCCGGATTATGCTATGGTTAATCCGGCAGCCGCCATGTATTTTGTGCCAATTTTGCAACCCCAGCCCATTGCTATGGCAACGGTCTGTTAATGGCACGAGCCAGCTGTGGCGGTGGCGTTATCCTTACCGTATAGGCCCCATCCAATGGCTATAACAACAAATAATGCGCCTTAAAAACTCAAAATCTTATGGCAGCTTATGGAACATTTAGCAGTAAACCGTAACACCAATCCCAGTGATATTGGCACGCAATTTTATGCCACCCAACTGGGCACTTACGATGAAATGTACGCCACCGAGCATAAGGTGCTGCCGTACTGGCAACGCTTCATTGCTTCGCTGGAAGCTATGGGCAGCGATGAGTTGGAACGCCGTCGCCGCGAGGCGCAACGCTTGCTGCGCGAGAACGGGGTTACTTACAATGTCTACGGCGATAGCGAAACACTGACCCGCACTTGGCGGCTAGACCCCGTCCCTTTGCTGATTGGCAGGGAAGAGTGGTGCACCATAGAAGCGGGGCTTAAACAACGCGCCGTGTTGCTCGATTTGATCTTAAAAGATATTTATGGGCCACAGACCTTGCTCAAAAAAGGCCTGTTGCCGGTTGAGCTGGTGTTTGGCCATGAAGGTTTTTTGCATCCTTGTGTCGGCACATTGCCAGACCAGAAACACCATTTGACCATTTATTCGGCTAACTTGGCGCGTGGCCCAGACGGACAAATGTGGATTTTGGACGACCGTACCCAAGCCCCTTCCGGTTTTGGCTACGCATTGGAAAACCGTGCGGCTATAACCCGGGTATTGCCAGAAATATTTCGGGAAACACAGGTACGGCGTTTGTCGGGTTTTTTCAAAACCTTCAGCAAGGCTCTAGCCAACATTGCCCCGCAAAACAAAGACAATCCCCGTATTGTTGTGTTGACACCAGGGCCTTTTAACGAAACTTATTTTGAACACGCTTATCTGGCCTCTTATTTGGGCTTCACCTTGGTGCAAGGCGATGACTTGACGGTGCGTGACGGGCGGGTGCTGCTCAAATCATTGGAAGGCTTGAAACCGGTTGATGTGATTTTACGTCGCGTGGATGATTTCTACTGCGACCCGTTGGAGCTTAAAAGCAATTCCCGTTTGGGTGTGGCGGGATTGTTGGAAGCGGTGCGCCGTGGCAATGTGGCAATAGCTAATCCGTTAGGCAGCAGCCTGTTGGAAAACCCCGGTTTGTTGGCTTTTTTGCCGCGCTTGGCACAGCATTTTTTAAATCAGGAACTCATTTTGCATTCAGTGGCGACTTGGTGGTGCGGACAACCAAGGGAGCGTGATTTTGTGCTGCAAAATATTGAGCATCTGGTCATCAAACAAGTCAACCGCAGGGGGCATGGTGTCATTTTTGGCAATGCCCTAAGCAATGGCGAAAAAAATGCCTTGCGCGACTTGATCAAGGCCAAGCCGCATTTGTATGTCGGGCAGGAGCGGGTCAGTTTTTCCACCGCTCCGGCTTTTATCGACAAGCATATTGAACACCGCAATTCTGTGTTACGTAATTTTGTAGTGGCTGATGGCGAGGATTATCTGGTCATGCCCGGTGGCTTGACCCGCATTGCCAAGGAAAAAGACGATTTTATCGTCTCCAACCAAGCAGGCGGCATCAGCAAGGACACATGGGTGTTGGGTTTATCACCCGAACTGGACCGGGTTGCTTTGGGCAGTGCCCAAGCCAACCGGAACATCATTGTGGATGTGATTGCCGAACCGCTAACCAGCCGGGCTGCCGATAACCTGTTTTGGGTCGGGCGCTATCTTGAGCGGGCCGAGGCGGAAAGCCGGGTGCTGAAGACGATTGTACAGAAAATCTGGGAGGTATATGAGTTCCAAGATGAGATTGATGTAAAATGTTTGCAAGTGCTGCTAAAAACCTTGACGCATATCACTGGCATTTATCCGGGCTTTGTTGGTGGCAGCGAGCAGTTGTTAAAAGCACCGCAGGCTGAATTGCTGTCTCTGGTGAAAGATGGCCACCGCTTAGGATCGCTTTCGGCCAATATCAATGGCTTTTTCAACTCAGCATTTAGCATCCGAGATTTATGGTCGCAAGACACTTGGCGGAGCGTTGATAACATCCACCGTCGCTGGGAGCAAAAGGTGGTCAATGCGGACATTGCCTTTGACCAGCTGCAGGCCAACTTGGATGAATTGGTCACCGGTATTGTCGCATTCAGCGGTTTGATAACCGAAAGCCTCACCCGCGAGGCCGGTTGGCTAATGCTGGATAGCGGGCGCAGGTTGGAGCGGGCGGTGGTGTTGGCCTCGTTATTGCGAGCAACACTGGCGTTGCGCCATGAAGAGGCGTTGCTGAGCCAAGTGCTGGAGTCAGTGTTGATTTCAACCGATAGCCTGACCATTTATTTGCGCCGCTACCGTTCCAGCATCCAGTTGCCTATGGTGTTGGCGCTATTGCTACTCGATGAAACCCACCCGCGCTCAATAGCCTATCAGCTAGGCCAGCTTTCGGTACACATTAACGCCTTGCCTAAAGAATGCAGGGGCTGCCAATTAAGCGAAGAGGAACGCTTAATTTTAAAGGTCTATACCGATGTGCGTTTATGTAAAATTGCCGATTTATTGCAATGTCCCGACGATGGCGGCGTTTACATTGCCCTGGAAGCACTGTTGGCCGGCATCACCAAAGACTTATGGCGGCTTGCCGATGTTATTGCCGAGTCCTATTTTAGCCACTCGCAAACCTCACAACTGCTGATGTCCAACCCGCCCAGCGAGGATGAGTTATGAAATACCGTATCACTCATAACACCACTTACAACTATAGCCAGCTGGTTGGTTTGTGCCAAAACGAGGCTCGCCTGCAACCCCGCGAGTGTTGGCGGCAGCACTGTCATTATAGCCGTTTTGAAATCAGCCCGATACCGGTGGAAATGACTAGTCGGGTCGATTTTTTTGGTAACCGGGTGGCCTATTTCGCCATTCCGCAAGCCCATAAGCGCCTGGTTGTTTCCGCTATTAGCGAGGTCACAGTGCAACCCCTGTCGCCGGATAACCTGTTAAACAACCCCATGCCATGGGAGATGGCGCGGGAATGGTTGCAGGCATCCGCGCATACCGATCAGGCCGATGAAATTCTGCAAGCCAAGCACTATCTGTTGGATTCGCCCATGGTGGCTTCATGCCCCGAACTGGCCGATTACGCCTTGCCGTCTTTTACGCCCGCCCGGCCCTTGGTGGAAGTGGTGCAGAATTTAATGGGGCGCATCTATAACGATTTCACCTACGACCCCAGTTTCACCACCATTGCCACGCCCCTGTCGGAAGTATTGGCGCACCGGCGTGGCGTGTGCCAAGACTTTGCCCATTTGGCGATTGCTTGCTTACGTAGTTTTGGCATTGCCAGCCGTTACGTCAGCGGCTATGTTGAAACCATCCCGGCTGCTGGCAAGCCCCGCTTGGTCGGTGCCGATGCCTCCCATGCGTGGTTTGCGGTTTATATTCCGGGTGGCGGCTGGTTGGACTTTGACCCCACCAACAATAAATTGCCAGTGGACCAGCACATCACTTTGGCTTGGGGGCGTGATTTTGCCGATGTCACACCATTAAAAGGCATCGCGTTTGGCGGTGGGCAACATACTTTGGCGGTGTCTGTCGATGTGCTACGGCTTGAACAGTAAACCCATATTTGGAAAAACCGGTAAACCTAGCCTTCCGGCGGGTATCCATCATTTAGCTAACAAACTTAGGTATAAAGGAAAAATAATGACAACAGTACATCTAATCGGTGGTGAAAAAGGCGGTGTTGGCAAATCTGTTATGGCACGGCTCTTGGCGCAATACATGATAGACCTCGAGATTCCGTTCATTGGTTTTGACACCGACCGCTCGCACGGCAACTTGCTGCGTTTTTACTCAGGTTTCGCCTCACCCACCGTGGTGGACAATTACCAAAGCTTGGACAGCATTATTGAAACGGCTGCCGAAAATCCAGACAGCCGTATCTTGGTGGATTTGGCATCACAAACCCATCACCCTTTGGCGCAATGGATAGACGATTCGGGGGTGCTTGATTTGACCCGTGAGCTGGGTATTGACTTGTGTTACTGGAATGTCATGGATTCCGGCAAAGATTGCGTGGATTTACTGGACAGGCTACTTGACCAATTCGGTTCGCGTTTACAGTATGTGCTGGTGCTTAACCAAGTGCGGGATGACGATTTCAATCTGCTGGAATATTCCGGCGTACTGGAGCGGGCATTGGATTTAAATGCCAAAGTTATGAAACTTAGACGCCTACATGCACCGGTCATGACTAAAATAGACGGCAATAGCGCCAGTTTTTGGGCGGCCAGAAACAAAGACGCCAGTAATCCTAACAGCTTGGGCTTGCTGGAAAGGCAACGGGTAAAATTGTGGCTCAGACGCGCCTACGATGAAATCGCCTCCATAGGTGTTTAAGGCGATTTATTGTTGCCCTTATGAAATTCAGAGTCAGTTGTAGTCTACGTTTTTACATTGAAGACGAGAGCGCCTTAATTTTTATGCTGCGCCCTTATCGTGGCATAAGGCAATGGATTGTCCGTGAGACCTTTGTCATCAAGCCCACGCTGCCGATACTGGAAAGCACTGACAGCTTTGGCAACTCCTGCCAGCGGTTGGTCGCGCCCAAAGGTTATTTGTTGGTGCATAGTTCGGCGGAAGTGATCGTCGATGGATACGCCGAAGCGGCCCCTGGGGCTAATTTTATTGAAATCCAATATTTGCCTGCTGAGGTGCTGCGCTTCTTGTTGCCCAGCCGTTATTGCGAATCGGACCGGTTTGGCGAACTGGCCAGAGAAATTATCGCCGATGCTCTGCCAGGTTATGACCAAGTCAGTAAAATCGTCGAGTGGATCAGGCATAACGTTCAATATGTGCCGGGGTCCAGTGATTTTCCGCTATCGGCGACGGAAATCCATCAGCGCGGTTATGGCGTATGCCGCGACCTTGCCCATCTGGGCATTGCCCTGTGCCGCAGCATCAGCATTCCTGCACGGATTGCCGTCGGTTATTTGCAAAATTTGCAGCCGATGGATTTACATGCTTGGTTTGAAGCTTACGTTGGCGGGGGCTGGTACACCTTCGACCCCACCCAAGCCAATCTGTATGGCGGGCGGGTCATTGTGGCGTTCGGGCGCGACGCTGCAGACGTGTCGGTGTTCCACCAATTTGGCTATGGTTGCATTTTGAATGACATGACCGTCAATGTGGAACCGCTGAACAATGCTTGACGGGGCATTGGCGGCAACCCCGACCCGCCTTGGGTAGTGGCTTTATTTTCAGGGTATTTTCGGGGTATTTGTGGATTAGCAAGTCTGGCTAGGCTAAAATAGCGCATGTTTTTGTGAATATTAATTAACCGATGACTTATTGTATTGCAGCTTCTATCAACGAAGGCCTTATTTTGGTGTCTGATTCCAGAACCAATGCGGGGATTGATAACGTTAGCACCCATGGCAAGATGCACCCGTTTGCAACCGCTGACGACCGGAAAATCATCTTAATGTGTGCAGGCAATTTGGCCACGACCCAAGCAGTGCTTGAGCAGTTGCATCGGGACAAGCTTAAAAATGCCAAAACCAACCTGAACACGGTCGAGTGCTTGTCAGAAGCGGCCGATTATCTGGGTGGCATCAGTGTTGACAAGCAAAAGCAACATCTTCATGCCCAAGGCCAATCCGCATTCAATCCCTCGGCAACATTTATCTTGGCTGGGCAAATAGGTCATGAAGCGCACGGCGCCTATATGATTTATGCAGAAGGCAACAGCATCACCAGCTCCGCCAACACCCCTTTCCTGCAAATTGGCGAAAGCAAATACGGCAAACCGATACTGGACCGCTTCCTTAAATTGAACACCTCCATAGACGAGGCTGCCCGCTGCTGCTTGGTGTCAATGGACTCCACCATCCGCAGTAATGCCAGCGTAGGGCCGCCCGTGGAAATGCTGGTTTACCAGAAAGATAGTTTTAGTTTGGCGGAGTATTATTGCTTCGATGACGATGACGACTACATGTTGCAATTGCGCCGTAGCTGGGAAAACAAGTTGCGCGAAGCGATTGGTAATCTGCCTAGCCCCAACAAAGACTCTATCCGGGCGATACGGGTGGCACTTTAGTTATAATGGCGTGGATTTTGCTTCCGCCAAGTTGGCTTGGCAAGCAATAAAGTTTTACACAGGCTGCGGCTACTACAGCCCCGCCCAATAATGGTGGCTGATGAGCGCCATGCTTGGGTCACCCTCTTTTTATCCGAAAATATAATTTAACCCTACCACTTTGATTTTTAGTCCCTGATAACTCTAGGGTCGGGCGGGTTGCCGCAACGGAGTTGCGGCTAAGCTGAAAAGTATTAAAAACTCGATAATGAGTGTCATAAGTATTTTTCCGGATCGCGGTCAGTACAAATCCATTGGGTCCACATCTAATGACCAACGTACCTTTGCAGAAATCTTGAATTTTGCTATGGCAGGCATCAAAGTTTCCAGCAGTTTATGCAAGTCTTGGCGGTGCTTGCATTGCAGCAACAGTTGGTAATGATAACGTCCGGCGCGTTTTTTCATAGGGGCGGGTATTGGGCCTAGTATTTGGTTGGCTAGGTTGAGCGGATGGCGCGCCTGTTCGGCCACACGCTCAAGAAATTCCATTGCCAGTTCGGCCTCGGTGGCGGAGGCGCGGAATAAGGCTTGGTGGCTATAGGGTGGCAGACCGGCTTGTTGGCGTTCAGCTAACGCCCGTTGGGCAAAGCGGTTGTAATCGGCTTGGATTAGGGTGGTTAGCAATGGGTGTTCGGGGTGGCGGGTTTGTAGAATCACTAGTCCGGGCTTTTGGGCGCGCCCGGCTCGGCCCGCCACTTGTACGATAAGTTGCGCGAGTTTTTCTGGAGAGCGGAAGTCGATGCTGAACAGCCCGCTGTCCACATCCAAAATAGCCACCAGCGTCACATTGGCAAAGTGGTGGCCTTTGGCCAGCATCTGTGTGCCTAAGATAATGTCGGCTTCGCCTTGGTTGATTTGTGCCAGGTATTTTTCAAGCGAGCCTTTGCGTTGCGTGGAGTCACGGTCTAGACGGACTATCCTGTAGTCCGAAAATAATTGCGCCAGTAGACTTTCTACCCGTTCCGTGCCCAATCCCAATGCGGTCAGCATGTTGTGCTGGCAGGCCGGACACTGCTGCAATAAGCGTTGTTGTTTGCCGCAATGGTGGCATTGCAATTGTTGTTGTTTGGCATGGATGACCACGTTGGCATCGCAGCTAGGGCAGCGCGCCACCCAGCCGCAGTTATGGCAAATAAGTGTGGGTGCGAAGCCTCTGCGGTTTAAAAAAAGCAACACTTGTTCTTGTTTTGCCAAAGTATCCTTAATTTCATTAAGTAGCGCTTCAGATAAACCTTCTTGCAAGGGTTTGTTGCGGATGTCGATTATTTTTAGCTGTGGGGCCAAAGCGTCACCTGCCCGTTCAGGCAGTGGCAGCCATTGGTAACGGCCCCTTTGGGCATTGTAAAAGCTCTCCAGCGATGGGGTGGCTGACCCCAGCAGCACCGGTATGTTGAGTAGTTTGCCACGGATGATGGCGGCATCCCGGGCCGAAAACCTGAAACCTTCTTGCTGTTTGTAGGAACTGTCGTGTTCTTCATCCAAAATAATCAGGCCAAGGTTTTTCATCGGGGTAAACAAGGCCGAACGTGTGCCCAGCATGATTTGACCGCCCCCCTGTTGCATCTGTAACCAAGCGGCTTGGCGTTGCGGGTCGGTTAATTTTGAGTGGGATACGGCAATGCTGGCAGAAAAACGTTGCCGGAAGCGTTGTTCAAGTTGCGGGGTAAGGCTTATTTCCGGTATCAGCACCAGCACTTGCAGATTCTGTGCGAGCGCTGAACGGATGATTTGCATATAAACTTCAGTCTTACCGCTGCCGGTCACGCCTTCCAACAGGAATACCTCAAAGCTACCTAATTGCCTGGTGACGGCATTAACAGCAGCTTGTTGATGGGCGTTGCCGGGCAAGTCGTGGGAGGTTTCAGCTATCGGCAGTTTGCTTGGCAACCCCTCGAGAGTGGTTATGGCTAGCAGTTGCTTGCTGAGCAGTGCTTTTATACCGCTGCGCCAATGGTTGTTCCATACTGATAGGGCTGATTCTGATACGGGTTGGCCGTGTTGTTGGAATAGTTCCAGTATGGCTTTTTGTTTGGGCGTGCGCCGCAATTGTTCGCTGCAGGTGTTTTCGCCCAGTTCGGTTAGCCGATAGCCTTTTTCTCGGGCTATGGCAACAACTTTGCCTTGCCGTAAGCCAACCGGGAATGCACTGCTAATGACTTCGCCTATGGGGTGGTGATAATAATTGGCGACCCAATGCAGAAGCTGTATGTCTGCTGATGACAATAACGGGCGCTCATCTATGATTCTGTTGATAAGTTTCAGTTTGTCGGTGGCAATTGTGCTGTGCTGGGCGATTTCAACTAAGACGGCGGTTTTTTTGCCCGTTCTGAAAGGCACCTCGATACGGCAGCCTGGTTGGCACGGGATGCTTGTGTGTGGGGCCAGATAGTCAAATAGCCTGTACAACGGAACAGGTATGGCTACCCTATAAATCAATAGCTTGGCGAGTGTCTGATGAACCATTATCGGTGGGTGGGGACGGTTGCGTAAAGGCTAAGTGATTGCTAGACCTCTATTATTTAGGTTACCCACAAAAGCTGTGGATAACTTTGTGGATAAGATAAGGTTAATCGGCTTTAATGATGGTTATCATTATACTTTTTCTATATTGACTAAATTGTAGACAGTTATTTATCTTTACTTAAATCAACAACTTATTTATTTAGTTTGAGGCGATGCAGAATTTCGGTGGGATATTAGCTGTTGTTGGCCTGTTTTCCACCCGCTGTGGGTAGGGCAGGCAATCAGCAGTGCTGTGCAAGCAATTTGCCCGGCTGGTACAGCGATAGCCTATTTTTTGGCGGCAAGCACTTTAGTTTATGGTTTTGGTCGGTTCCATAGTTGCCCGGCGCTTAATGCCGCCAACATCAAGAAGGCCAGCAGCGTCCATGCGGGCATGCTCAGGCCGAGCAGCGTCCAGTTAATGTCAGCACATTCGCCTGTGCCGCTGAGCATCAGTTTGATGGTTTCAGATAAGGGGAAGTACGCAAAAATGTAGCCAATGTCGGCGCATTCGGGTACTTGGTCTTTGGGTAAGTGTTGTAACCAAATATGACGGATAGAAATGGCCCCGCCACATAGGGCGGTGCATGTGCCGATAATGGCATATATTTTTATGCCTTGCGCCGTTGGGTTGTGCAATGCGGCGATCAGCAACACTATGCCTGTTGCCAAAATGGCAATGCGCTGGGAAATGCACAAGGGACAAGGCTCCAAGCCATCAACGAATTGAAAATAAGCCCCCATTGACAATAAAAAAACACAGCCTAAAAAACCCAGAAAAAACCAAATTCTAGGGCTAAATTTTACGGTTTCCAACATGCTCCACCTCTAGTTTGAACTGCTTGATTTTGCCGGACGGCCCCATGACAACAAGTATGTCTCCAGATTTTAGCACGAGGGGGGTGCCGCCCGTCACAAAATGTAATTGATCATCCAAGGTGTTGTCCACTACCGCGATCAGCAACAAGTTGTGCCGGTTTTTTAAGTCTAACTGATCGGTTTTGATATTATCAAGCCATGACCCTTGGGGTATCTCAATTTGTGCCAACTTCAGGTCATGCCGGCCAAATACGGTGTTATCCAAAATATTGGCAATGTCCGGGCGGGTTAGCATTTCATGCGTTTTGCGTCCGCATATTTCATAAGGGTCAATGATCTTGTTGGCACCGGCCGCCAACAGTTTGGGGGCCGATTCAGGGTCATCCACAATGGCGATGATACTGACATGCTTGTCTAAAGCGCGTGCGGAAATGGTCAGGAACACGTTGTCCGAGTCATCAGGATAAAAACAAAAAATAACATCGATGTCCGTGCCAATGCCAATGGCACGCAGCTCATCATCATTACGGAAATCTATGGCTTCGGCGGCGAAGCCTTTGGTGCGCACCAATGCCGCTTCGTCGCTATTTTTAGCAAGGAAGAGCAGTGAGTAATGATCTGGCGTGAGCCGACCCATGGCTTCAAAGGAGAGGCTACTGTAGCCAAAAACAGCAATGCGTTTCATCGTTTTCTTCTTAAGGTCAGGCGGCTTTTTTCAATCAGTCCGCGAAAATGTTCAATGCTGTAGTCCCTGCCCATCACCATCAACAGGTCGCCATGTTGTAACGCGAAGTGGTCGGGGGGATTAAAATAAAAATGTTGGTTTTTTATAGTGTAGCGGTTTTGATGCCGGTTATGCAGGCTGTTTTCGCTGATGACACCAATCAACAGCAGTTTCCTTTGATCAAAATCAATACTACCAAGTACCTGTCCATCAATCATGCAGCCTGCTTGCACGCATAAAGTCTCCATGACACACTGTTGTTCTTCACGGATGATGCCAAGGATGGCTTCAAAGGCAACCGGTTGGCCCACATATTCGGCAACCACCATGCCGGCAATCTCAAACGGCTGGATGACATTGTTGGCACCTGCTTGGTACAGTTTTTTGGCATTTTCTTCTCGGTTGACGCGGGAAATGATGCGGATTTCAGGGTTAAGGTGGCGGCTGGTCAGTGTGACGTATACGTTGATGACATCATTTCCGGTGGTGCATAGCACTGCAGTGGCCCCGGCATTAATGCCGGCATTGCAAAGCACTTGGTTTTTGCTGGCATCGGCTTGGATGGCGAGATGACCGGATTGTTTGGCCAGTTGGATGGCTATGGGGTCGGTGTCGATTATGACAAATTGCAGTTGGTCTTTTTGTAGCTGTGCGGCAATGTGTTGGCCTACCCTGCCAAAGCCGCAGATAATGACAAAATTGTTAAAGCGGCTAATTTCGGTGTAAACACGGTTTTCCCGTAACACGGTCATTTTGTCATTGAATGCCGAGACAATAATAGACACAAAAAACGACAACACGCCCAACCCTGACATGATTAATGCCATGGTGACGATGCGCCCGCCGTTAGTTTGTGGGGAAATATCGCCATAACCAACGGTTGCCACAGTCACTACGGAAAAATAAAAGGCATCGAACAAATTTTTGATATGTCCATTTTGTGCCGGAAACTCAAACATGTAGATCGCCGTACTGCCAATGAACACCAGAATGCCCAGGAAGGTCGCCAAGGTGTACAAATCGAAACGTTTGCTGGCGAGTATTTCGCTAAATAGCTTGATGCTGTTAAAATAGCGGAAAAGTTTGAACAACCGGAACATCTGTAACATCCGGTACATCCTGAGTGGCCGGTAGCCAGGCAGAATGGCCAACAAGTCGATCAGTGCCAAAGGCGATAGCATATATTCCAGTTTTGTGGATATAATCACCTTGGTGGCGTGTGCCAAGTTAAAAGGGATGCCCAAATAGGTTGCTTTTTCATAAGCTTCCAAAATAATTTTATGGGTGTCCCGATACAGCCAGACCCGCAGCAGGTACTCAGTAATGAAAATACTGACCAAGACATCTTCAAATATCATTTCAGCTTCTGTCAAGGGTGTGTTGACTTCGCGGATAAGCAAGAACACGTTGAACATGACCAGACAGATCATAAAAACATCGAAATAAGACTTGATCACACTGTTAGGATTTTCCAACAGATTGTGGAAAAACTGTTTGCCGCGCTGATAAGTCAAAGAGAGTTGCAAGGAATAGGCTATATGGATAATCAGTCGGGTCAGCATAAAGGCATAAACGCTAGAAGGATGTTTTTGTTATTCTATAACAGGATGTTGAAAATGAATTGTTTTGTTCGGTTGAATAGAATGACCGGTCGGGTTGGGTTGGCCTGAATGTATGTGTCGCTGGGTTATAGTCCGGTAGTCGGTTTAAGTTGGGCATATAATGTATTGATAACAAAATCAGCCCAACGGTTGTGCAAAGACTTTTATTTTTTATCGGTTGGGTTTTTATCCCACATTAGACATCTCGTTAAATTACTGTGAATAAATTGACAAAAGCCCCTCTAACCTTTTCCCATCAAAAACTTTTGGTGATTGAGCGCTTGTGTGATGGCTTGGTCATTGCCTTAACCTTGTGGATAGTCAATTCTATTTTTGGTTGGTCATGGCTACCCCATCATACTTGGTGGTTGTTGATAGCCTTAGTTGGTTTTGATGTTTTTTCTGAACTGAACGGACTGTATAAACAAAGTTTTGACACCTCGTTGTTTACCGAGTCTGGACGCATCCTGTTTGCGTGGGTTTGGGCAATGCTGGTGTTGATGTCCATCAACTTTGTTTACACATTGATTGATGAACCTGATCAAGTAAATGTTTTTTTAATGTGGGCGGCGTTAACCCCGTTTGAATTGTTGTCTTGGCATGTCGCCGCCATCAGCTTGGGCAAACAGTTCAAAAAGAAAGTTTTCAAAAAACAGCGGGTGGCGATTTATGGTGCTAACCAGATTGGCATGCAGATGGCAAATGTGTTCAAAAAGGATGAAACCGACGTTGATTTTGTCGGTTTTTTCGATGACCGCTCCCTGTACGCACCCGGGCGTGGCATTCTTGAGGATGTGGAGCTGCAAGGCAATTTGGAGGCGCTTATTCAACAAGCCAAAGAAAGTAAAGTTGACTTGGTGTGCATTGCCTTGCCGATGAGCTATGAGACGCGCATAAGCGACATCATTTTAAAGCTGTCCGACACCACCGTGTCGGTCTATTTGTTGCCAGAGGTCATGACGGTCAATTTATTACGTTCCAGTTTGCGTAGTTATAAGGGCGTACCTGTCATCTCTGTCCATGATGCGCCATTTTATGGCGTTGATGGCTTTGTAAAACGGCTTTTTGATATCTTTTTCAGTAGCCTGATCTTGTTGTTGATTGCTGTGCCCATGCTGGTCATTGCCCTAGCGGTCAAGCTAAGTTCGCCCGGCCCGGTGTTTTTCAAACAAAGGCGTTATGGTTTTAAGGGCGAAGAAATTGTGGTGTGGAAATTCCGTTCCATGACCACCAGCGATGATGGCAAGGTGGTAGAACAGGCGAAAAAGCACGATCCACGCGTGACCAAATTAGGTGCGATAATACGCCGGACTTCCCTTGATGAATTGCCACAATTCTTGAATGTATTGCAAGGCAGGATGTCGATAGTGGGTCCAAGGCCACATGCCGTGGCCCATAACGAATTCTACCGTAATCAGATACCGGGTTACATGTTGCGGCATAAAGTCAAGCCGGGCATCACTGGCTTGGCGCAAATCAGTGGTTTCCGTGGTGAAACCGATACGCTGGATAAAATGGAAGGGCGTATCCATTATGATTTGGAATATATTAGGAATTGGTCGATAGGGCTGGATATGAAAATTCTGCTGTTGACTATCTTTAAGGGCTTTATCGGCTCTAAAGCCTATTAAAATGCCAGTTGTTTGCCTATTGGCCCCCCAATATCCACCGACTTGCCAAAAATGTCTTCGCCCATAAAAATTTAATCTTGTTTACGGCGGACAATATTAGTGGTCATGTTCTGGATTGCCAAACCCAAAAAAGTTGTCGGCTTTTTTTCCGCAACATCAAGCCCGTTATTGTGTGAACTCCGACCAAGCCAAAGCACTCAAGTCTGCCAACAAGCCATAGACAAACCTATCGGCCGCCGCCAAATTTTGCTCGGCAGCGGCACTTAAGCCTTCACCCAGCCCGAATGTTTCGCCTCTGATGGTCAGCAAAAAACACCGGGGCGGTTGTTGTTTTTTTATGGCTTGGTAAACCGCCAACACCGCCGCCGGACTCATGGCGTGGGTGGTGTAGCTGTTGTCTTTGGCGGGGCTAAGCTCGGTGAAACCGAACGGGCTTGCCCCCGACATGGACGCATCAATAAACAGCACCAGTTCCCTTTGCTCCAAGTCCAAGGCGTGTTCAATCTGCAACTGAAAATCGCCAAGCAATTCTATCGGCTGCGCTTGCCGTTGCAATTGGCGTTCAATCGCTTCCAGCATTAAAGGCCCTAGCGCATCATCACCACGGCTTAAATTGCCATAGGCAAAAACCAGCACGGGTTTAACGGGCATCAGATACGCTCTATCAGCCCATCACCGTGCTTGACCAGCTTATCAATCAAGCGGCCTTCGACATCCAACAATTCCAGTTGTAGTGGCATCTTGCCGACGGCATGGGTGGCACAGGACAGGCAAGGGTCGTAGGCACGGATAGCCACTTCCAAATTGTTCAATAGCGGTTCGGTCAATTCCCGCCCTGACAAATATTCCGCCGCCACTTGCCGCACCGATTCGTTCATGGCCATATTGTTGCTGGTGGTCGAAACGATCAGATTGGCTTTGGTGACAATGTCGTTTTCGTCAATTTGGTAGTGGTGGAACAAAGTGCCGCGCGGTGCTTCGATGACACCAATGCCCTCATAACGTTTTTCGCCTTGGGCCACTAAGTCTTTACCCATAATGTCCGGGTCGTGCAACAGCACTTTGATGCTTTCGGCACAGTGCAGCAGCTCTATCAGCCGCGCCCAATGGAATGCCAGCGTGCTATGCACCATCGCTTCATTAGCGTGGGCCTTAAATTCCACCCTAGCCGCTTCCGCCAACGGCGTGCCGATGTAATCGCAATTATTGACCCGCGCCAGTGGCCCGACCCGATACCAGCCATTTTCTTGCCCCAAGGCCAGCAGATAAGGGAATTTCATATACGTCCAAGAACGCACTTCCTCATGGATAATGTCGTTATAGCGGCAATAGTCGAAATGGTCGAGGATAGTCCCGCCTTCGGCATTTTTGGCGCGTAGCCCACCGTGATAAAGCTCCAACCCACCATCGGGCTTTGTTAAGCCCATGTAATTGGTGCGTAGGGTTGCAAATTGGTCATAATAAGGCAAATTGGCGCAATGGACTTTTTGTATCAGGGCCACCGATGCCACGCCCCACGCAATCATCTGGTCGATATCTGCCAGCAAATAATCACGTTCGGCTTTATCCAGCGCCTTGTTCATGCCGCCAGCAATAGCCCCGGTGCCGTGGACGCGTTTGCCGGACACCATACGGATCACCTCTTGCCCATACTTACGCAGCTTGACCCCTTGCAAACCAATGTCCGGGTAATCGGCCAGCACGGCAATAATGGAGCGTTTGCCTATGTCGCTTTCAAAGCCAAACAATAAATCGGGGCTGGACAAATGGAAGAAATGCAGCGCGTGGGATTGCAGCACCTGCCCAAAATGCAGCAAGCGGCGCAATTTGTCGGCGGACACCGGCAAATTGGCAGGGTCAACGCCCACTAACTGGTCGATGGCCTTGGCTGCCGCCAAATGGTGGCTGACCGGACAAATGCCGCATAAACGCTGTACCAACACTGGCAATTCCCAATACGGACGGCCTTGGATAAAACGCTCGAAGCCACGGAATTCGACGATATGCAAACGGGCTTGTTGGACTTTGTTATGCTCATCCAAGAGCAAAGTGACTTTGCCATGCCCTTCCACACGGGATACGGGATCGACCACTACGCGTTTTAGTTGGTCACGGTTTTCGGCAGTTTCTAAATGTTCGTACATAGGAGAGCCTCAAGTGGGGCGATAATGCGCAGAATAGCAGCATGATACTGCTATTTATTATCGGCTTTAATGGCACAAATGGGTAGTGTCTAAATGAGTTGTTTTTTGGCTGAAGCAAAATTTAGCTTCACTAGCGAGCTAGCCTTGGCGAATATAAGATTAAAGAGCGATAGCCCTCATTGACCGCACTTGAGTCGCCCGTAAAAACAAACGGGCATAAAAAAACTACCCGAAAATAGCATGTTTGATGGGTACTTGCTAAAAATTTATGATGAAATAAACGACTGGAATAGCCTTGGCTTTGCTGGGAAGTGCTTAGGACAGTAGTAGAAATAAATAAAGCCACTCAAACACACAATGGCTTTTATTATATGGCGTCCCCAAGGGGGTTCGAACCCCTGTTCTCGCCGTGAAAGGGCGATGTCCTAGGCCGCTAGACGATGGGGACTAAAACGGGTTAGTCCGGCCTATTGCTTGACAATCCACAGGGGATTGGGCATAAAAAACGGATACGACTAAGCATAGGGCTGCTTTGTCAGCAAGCCTTGCTAAATAAAGCTTAGACGCTAAAAATGGCGTCCCCAAGGGGGTTCGAACCCCTGTTCTCGCCGTGAAAGGGCGATGTCCTAGGCCGCTAGACGATGGGGACTAAGCCCTTAACTAAGGATTTGGTGGAGCCAAGCGGAATCGAACCGCTGACCTCAACACTGCCAGTGTTGCGCTCTACCAATTGAGCTATGGCCCCTCTAGTTAAGAGCGAGTATTATACGGGATTTTTTTAAAATTGCCAATGTTAATTTTTATTGCTGCGGCCCAATAGTATTTGGCGGAGCTACTGGGTCACGAGCACCGAAAATTGGCCGATAAACTGGCTTAGCTGGTTTCGGCAGATCGCTTGCGTGGGTAAGCATAACGCATCAGGGCTAAGGCCACGTTCCTGCAATGATTCGGATTCGATATACAAGGCATTGACATCATAAAGCGCTAACGCATCAAAAATGGCCGCAGTGTCTTTTAAGCCAGAAGCATTGGGGTTTTGCCGATTTTTTAGATTAAAAACGCCGTCATCCAAAAATAACAGGCTGACGGCTTGCTCGAAAGCGGCGGTGGTCAAGATTATATCCAAGCTTTCTTGCACATAAATGCCGCTGTGCGGCGGTTTGCTGATGATGAACAAATAGCTTTTCATCCGTGTTAACCAAAAATGACCAAACGTTCCGCCACTAAAGTGGCCTCAACCCATTGCCCTAAGCCAGAAATCCTAAAGCCGTCCGCCACATCATTATCTAGTTTGCCTTGGTGCTGGGCTTCGTCGGCACACAGCAAGCCGCGCCGCTGAGCGGCAGAAATGCACACCACCAAGTCCAGATTATGGTGCGCCGCCAATTGGCTCCAGCGGGCCGTCGGGTCGGCTTCATCATCGGGTGGGGTGGTGTAGCGGAGTGCGTGGTAAATGCCATCGTGGTAGAAAAACACCCGAAAAATCTGATGGCCTTGTGCCAAAGCGGCAGCCACAAAGGCATAGGCAGCATGACCGCCGTTGCTGTGGTAGGGGCTGCTGTTAATTTGAATAGCGAAAATCATAGGCGGTTAAGTTTATGGTTATCATGCGGCATTTACGCGCCTTACTAGAGAAGAATATGACCGCTCAGGAAAAAAACCGCCTGCTGAAAGCGTGACCAAGTGCAAGCTGCAAAAGAACTAAAAATATAGGGTATTTGCGGTTCTGTGTTATGCTGTGTTTGTGGTAAATTATTGCTCAGTAAGCACATGTCATTTGATAAAGGCCAATTATTAGGCATCTCTATCTTACCATTTTAGGCTGGGTAAAGTGCTTTTGCCAGTCCGCACTTTAGGCTGACCCACTTTATTTCAGCGCCGAATCCCACCGATTGTTAAAACGCATTTAATACACTATGAAAAACACCCTACGTTCAAAACACCCCACCCGGTGGGTCATCGGCCTGTTGCTGGCGGCCTTTAACCTGGCCGCCGCTGTGGCGGCAACACCCGCCCCGCCCACCGGGGCCAAAGTCTATCCGGTCATCAGCAACGCCCAAACCCTGAAGCTGTTGGGCGGCAGTGCCTTAACGGCCAGCTGGCCGGTGCCCACCGCCGGCAGCTACAAACTCTGGGTGCAGATACCCGGCACCAGCAGCGCCAGCAACGCGACCTATTTTGTCTACCCCCAAGGCAATGCCGTGGGCAACTCCAGCTGCTCGCGCAGCGACAAAATCTACCCCTGTTTTGAGGTGGTGGTCAACCAAGCCGACGCCCGCGCAGGATGGGCGCAGTTGATGGTCAACAACTTGGCGGCGACCAGTTGGAAATTCGGCAAGGGCGGCTTTGTCCGGCTCAGCGCCGACAGCCATATCGGCCGCACCGAGCAACTGGGCGTGGGGGAAGTGTCTTTTCAAAATGCAGCCACCCCACCGCCCGTGTTCAAGATTGGCCAAAGCTACCAAGGCGGCAGAATAGCTTACATAGACAGCAGTAAACAGCATGGCATGATTGCTGCGCCGTTCGACCAAGCCGGAGCTTATCCGAATGGCATCCAATGGGATAACGGCACTTTCCCCAATGACCCCGTCACTGGCGCGACCGGCACCGCCATCGGCACCGGTCAGGCCAACACCACCGCCATTGTCAAAGCCCAAGGGCCGGGCAGCTATGCCGCCAAGCTATGCGACGACCTGGTGCTGGGCGGTTATAGCGACTGGTACTTGCCGTCCAAGGATGAGCTGAACCAACTGTACCTCAACCAAGCCGTTGTGGGTGGTTTTGCTAATTACGATTACTGGAGTTCTAGTGAGAACGACAACAACTACGCGTGGCTCCAGTACTTTGGCTATGGCAACCAGTACTACTTCAATAAGAGCGACGCGCTGGCAGTGCGCGCTGTTAGGGCTTTTTAACTATTCAACCCTTTAACTATTAGCTGTCCCGCCGAAGGCGGGCGATTTTTTGTGACTGCGTCGGGTTGGGTTTGGGCGTTCCTTTTGACACGGTCGCCACACCCCAACCTGGACTGTGTCTGAAAAAATAAAAACATGCACATCGGCTATTAGACATTGTATGGGCTGATTTATAATAGGCATAATATTTTATGCCACTTTTATTATTTGCCTGTGCACAATGAAAAAATGCCAAACAGGAACTGATCTGCCCGTTTCTTTTCCGATGGGCAAGCATTGCAGACCTTCCGCGCTGGTTTTAGCGTTAAGCTTGGCCTTATTTTCGATGCCGGCGGGGTCGGTTGACATTTCTAAAATTGAATTGCCCGACTTGGGCGATTCCTCCGGCACTTTGCTCACGCCCGTGGAAGAAAAAGAGCTGGGCGAGGCGTTTTTCCGTAGCTTGCATTCGCAAATCGAAATCAGTCAAGACCCTGAGATTGAGGAATATATCCAGGCCATAGGTGAAAAACTGGTTGCCAATAGTGACCTGCCCAACCAACGCTTTCATTTTTTTGTGGTGATGGAAAATGACGTCAACGCGTTTGCCGGCCCCGGCGGCTATATTGGCGTCAATTCCGGGCTGATTTTGATCACCGAAGAAGAAAGCGAATTGGCTTCGGTCATGGGCCACGAAATTGCCCACGTCACCCAGCGGCATTTATACCGTGCTGCAGAAGCCCAAGGCAGGTTGTCCATTCCGTCTATGGCGGCCACACTGGCGGCCATTTTACTGGGCACACAATCACCGATGGCGGGGCAGGCGGCGATTATGGCCATTCAGGCCGGTAGCGTGCAGTTCCAGATTGATTTTACCCGCGCCAATGAAGAAGAGGCGGACCGGGTAGGGATGCAGACTTTAGCGGCATCGCATTTCGACCCGCGCAGTATGCCGACCTTTTTTGAGCGTTTGCAGCAGGCCAGCCGCTATTTAGGCAACAACATCCCTGAATTTTTGCGCACCCACCCTGTGACCACAGCACGTATTTCCGATAGCCGGGGACGGGCGGAAACCTATCCTTACAAACAGTATCCTGATTCTTTGGCGTATCAGTTGGCTAAAGCCAAGCTAAGGGTTTTGACTGCAACCCATAAGGCTGAAGCCGCCCAGTATTTTAAATCGCGTTTGCAACAAGGCACCGAAGAGCAGCGCATGGTTGACCAATATGGGCTTGCCTTGAGCGAAACGGCTTTAGAAAAATTTAAGGAAGCGGAAACCATCTTGCAGTCCTTAGTGCAAAAATATCCGGATCAACCCCAATATGCCACCGCACTGGCACGTAATGCCCAAGAACAGAACGACTACCCGACGGCGTTGAAGCGTTACCAAAAACTGGCGGCAAAGTATCCTGAAAACCAAGAAGTCAAACTGCAGTACATCAACGCCTTATTGAAAACCAACCAAGTGGACGCGGCTAAAAACAATTTGCAGACGCTCAGCGAGGAAACCAAAAGCCAGCCTGTTTATTGGGAAATACTGTCGGAAATTTACAGCAAATTAAACCAGCCAGCAGAATCGCACCGCTATATTGCCGAGTATTATTACGCCACCGGACAAATCCGTGAAGCCATTATGCAAATCCACTTGGCGCAAAAGTCCAAAGGGGTGGATGCTTATTTGGCGGCAATTCTGGAAGAGCGCCTGCATTTTCTGCACACCCAAGAACAGCATGAGCGGCGTCGCGAGTAGCTGAAACCCGTCGGCAAGAGGGAAAACGTAAAACATGTGCCGCCATTGCCAAACCTGTTGGTCGTCTCCGCTAGCAGTTTGGCAGCCCCCCAGTTTTCTGCTCATAACCAAGCTGAACGGACGCTTAACAAAGCGCAGGTGTTGCCGGATATTTTGCGGTCGATAGCAAAATTGCATACTGTAACAATCTATATTTAAAGGATTTATTTAATTGACAATTAATTTTTTAAAAAAAATGGCTTAATTGTTGGACGTGGAAGAATTTTTGGATATAGAATACGCCACCTTTTAGAGAGAATGGTTAGTTTGACAACTGCCAGAAAGGGGGAGGCAGAGCCTTAAGTGGCTCATATAACAATAATAATTAAGCAACTTAGTTGTTGGACAGTACACAGCTTTGTACACTAATAATAATAAAACCAACACGCCCGCTTTATGCGGGCTTTTTATTGCCTGTAAGAAACGCCCGCCTATTTGTTTGCCTTGCCGTTAAAAAACATTGTCCGGTAGTGCTTCAGTGTGATGATGGTTTTGCCCCGCTTCGCCAAAGTTGGCAATGGCAGCCCCGGGTTTTACCGCGACACCGTACTGGTAAACCATCAACCCGCCCAAGTCGGCACCAAATACTAAAATAAGGCACAATAAAGCCGATAGCAGCAAAAATAGCACATTGCCCGCGCCGGACAGAACCCCGTGGTGTTTTAACCGCCACGCCGACAAACCGGCCGCTAATGACAGGATGGATATGCCCAGATGCTCATGGCGTTCCATAATCTCATGGACATTTTCACCATGTTCGACAGTATCAGCGGCAACAAAGCCAGCCAGCACGGTAAAAGCCGCTGCGAGCGTGCCGAAATACAGCAAAAAGCTTGCGGTTTGACGCCATTGCGGTTTGCCCGCCAGCGAGCCAAACACATCCACAACAAAAAAGAACGTTAAAAAAGCAATCGGGAAATGCACCAGCAACGGGTGGATATTGCTCATACCGGCAATGCCTGGCAAGGCGGACTGTATAAAACCGCCAGGGCCATTGGCAGCCAGCCCTTCAAAAAAAGCCAATAGCTCGGAAACGGTCTCGATAATGCCGCCGCCATGATCGGCGCCGCCATGTATTTGCAATGACAAATAAGAGTTCATAATAATGTGGGGTCTGATAATGAAAGGATGCGTTATGCAGTAATGCTACGCTATAACTATAGCTGTTTCTTTAATGCCAGTACAAGCTAAGCTTAGTTACTGATGTTACGCATACGTTGGCTGAGCGTAGCCGAAGCTGCTGCTACTCTCAGGGAATGGGCGGCCTATTCCGGGGGTTCTGTATTTGCCAGTTTTGACCAGCGGCTAGGATAGTGGTTATGTAAACGTTTACACCAAAAAATTATGATGTTAAAACAAGAGCCGGAAAATAGGCGCTACGATGGCGAATTTCAAATGGCTGAAGACAACAATAAAACACCTTTCAGGCCATCGTATGACAAGGTGTAGTGCGCGATGATTGATGCAAACCCTAAAAAAGACCGCCATAAGCGTTTTGCGGGTATATGCGGAATGCTGATTTCTAAAAAAAGCCTGTCACTTGAAAAAATGGGGCAAGCGGTTACTCTGCAAGGATTGGGTTATGAGTAAGTGGCGGGTGGTAAAGCTTTCAGATGTTGCATTAAAGTTTGCTATGGGGCCTTTCGGATCAAATATTAAAGCAGAAAATTTTACGAATATGGGTGTGCCAGTAATTCGCGGCACAAATCTGAACTTTTTTAGATTTGTCGATGGTGCGTTTGTATACCTTACAGAAGAAAAAGCAAATCAGCTTAAATCAAGCAATTGTTATCCCGGTGATATTGTTGTAACCCATAGGGGTACATTAGGTCAAGTCGCATTGATACCCGAAGGTAAGTACCCTAGATACGTAATATCACAATCTGGTATGAAAGTAACAACAAATAAAGAATTATTGGATAATAATTTTCTTTTTTATTTCTTTAAATCCGCTTCGGGTCAACATGAACTTTTGCAGCATGAATCTCAGGTGGGTGTTCCTTCCATAAGCAATCCATTAACATCCTTAAAATCAGTTTCTCTCAAGCTCCCACCCCTCCCAGAACAAAAAGCCATTGCCGCCGTACTCAGCAGCCTAGACGACAAAATAGACCTATTGCACCGCCAAAACAAAACCCTAGAAGCAATGGCAGAAACGCTATTCAGGCAATGGTTTGTGGTGGAGGCGAGGGAAGACTGGATTGAAACATCATTAAGCAAAATCGCAAATTTTTTAAATGGGTTGGCTTGCCAAAAACACCCACCAAAGAATGTGTTTGATAAATTGCCTGTTTTAAAAATTAAAGAATTAAGTAGTGGAATTTCTGATTATTCCGATTGGGCTTCAAACGATATAAAACCTGAATATATTGTTGATACGGGTGATGTGATTTTCGCATGGTCAGCATCATTAATGGTCAAAATATGGGATGGTGAAAAATGCATCCTGAATCAGCACCTATTTAAAGTGACATCGGCGAACTATCCAAAATGGTTTTATTTTATGTGGTGCAAACATCATTTAAGTGAGTTTATTGCCATTTCCGCAAGCCATGCTACAACCATGGGGCATATTAAAAGGGGCGATTTGGATGCAGCGATGGTGTTGTTGCCTAAAGACAACGAGCTACAAATCATGACCATGCAAATGACCCCGCTCCTAAATAAACAAATAGCAATTTCTAAGCAGATAAAAACCCTAGAAACCCTCCGCGACACCCTGTTACCCAAACTCATGAGCGGCGAAGTGCGGGTTAATGGTCAGGGGTTGAGTTGATAAGTTTATGCACTGATGTTACGCAAACAGCCAGACCACTCGGCAAAAAACAAGCCGTAGGCGGGGCTTCGGCTACGCCCAACCAACGGGCTGCGTAACAGCAGTTAGTTAGGCGGTGATTGTCCTGTACGGGATTTTGGCTACCCTTTAGCTAAATGTTAAGCAAAACGCTTGGCATCTTTAGGCAATCTGGCAAAAATAGCATGTCGGGCCAGCCCAAAGTGATCGGGATAGCACACCCCGCCCAAATATAAGCCTTCCGGCGGTGCGGTGCGGGCCGCCTGTTTGCGGTCTTTAACGTCCAATAAAAACTGTGTCCATGTCACCGGTTGTTGTCCCATGCCAATAGCCATCAACACCCCGGCAATGTTCCTGACCATGTGGTGCAAAAAAGCATTGGCGGCAATATCCATAATCACTTCGTCGCCATTGCGGTAAACTTCAATAAAATGCATGTGCCGGTACGGGCTTTTGGACTCACAGCTTTGAGCGCGGAATGAAGAAAAGTCATGTTCGCCTAATAGCGATTGGGCGGCATGGTGCATTTTTTCGGCATCCAACGGCGCGTAACACCAGGTGCTTTGCTGGTGGCGCAAGGCCGACTTGACCCGGCGATTACAAATGACGTAGCGGTAAAAACGCGCAATGGCACTGTATCGGGCGTGGAAATCAGCTATGGCTGGTTGCACCCACAATATCCGCACATCATCCGGCAACTGGCTATTGCCGCCGAGCAGCCAAGCATCCAGCGGGCGTACCGCGTCGCTGTCAAAATGCACCACTTGCTCCAGCGCATGGACTCCGGCATCCGTCCTGCCCGCACATTGCACGGCAACCGGATGATGGGCAATTTTGCCCAAGGCCTGCTCCAGCGTATGCTGCACACTACTGGCATGGGCTTGGCTTTGCCAGCCGTGGAAAGGGCCACCGTTGTACTCTATGCCTAAAACAATACGCATGGCAGAGTAGGGGAAAATACTTTAAAACCAACCATCAAACACCGGCTTGGCAAGTTTTGGCTTGCCTTAGGCAGAGCCAACCGCCATAGGCTGACAGCACCAGAAATAGCCAAGCCGCCACCAAATAACCCACTACCCCATCATAAGGGTTGACCAAGTAAAAATAATCGGCATCAGGATTGCTGTTAGCCAGTGCCTTGCTCATTTTTATTTGCCAAACCCAGGCCGTATGGCAGCCAATACACAAGCCCAAGCTGGTTTGCCGTTGCGTGCGCAGTAAACCCAGAAAAATGCCGACCATCAGCAGCGCCGCAAAAGCGGGATAAATGGCGGGGTTTAGCAAATTGGCGAAGGCCTCTGCCAGTAATTTAAAGCCGCTCAGCAGGTTAATATCTTGTGCGGGCATTGCAGTTTTGCTGTCCAGAAAATGCAGGGCCGCATAATAAAACGCGCTGGTCAATATGGCACTGGCCTTAGACAGTCGCCGTGCCAATCCCATTAAGATCAGGCCACGGAACAAAGGCTCTTCAAGCGCAGAAATGAGCAGGGCAAGCAGTAACGATACGGTGGTGTTTTGCAGTAGCCAAACGGCAGTCCAGGGTTGCGAGGTATCCAACACCTGTATGTCAAGGGCGAACAGCACCACAAACACCGGCGCCAAGGTAACGGCACCCAACCCAAAACCTTGCAGCAATTGCTTAAAAAACCGTGCTTTTTCGGCAAATCCCAGTTCGGTGTTATCCATTTTAAAATAAGCCATCAGCGGGAAAATACTCAGCACCAACAACAGCAACGTGGTTTTGCTGATGATTTTACGCAACGGCAGTGCATCACCAACCGCCACTGCAATCACATAACCCAGCAAGCAGGCCAGCACCGTGGCGGCCAGTAGCACCGCTAGCGGCAGCAAAACAGCCAGATAACGTGTCATTAGTTAAAATCCCCCCATAAGGTTTGCACCGCCGCCAAAGCGCTCAGGGCCGCTGTTTCGGTGCGTAAAATGCGCGCACCCAAACGCACCGGAATAAACCCCGCCCGTTGGGCAAGCTCGCGTTCTGTGCCAGTAAAGCCCCCTTCAGGCCCTGCCAGCAATGTCACTTGTAAAGTGTCCGGTGTCAATGCTTGCAATGCTTGGTCGGCATAAGGATCAAGAAATATTTTCAGGCCTTGCTGCTGGCCGGCCCAAGTGCCTAACGGGCTGATATCGCCAAAGTCTGGCAGCCTAGTCCGGCCGCTTTGCTCGCAGGCGTGTTGGGCAATTTTTTGCCAATGCTGCAAGCGCAGTTCTTTTTTGTCGTCTTTAAATTGCACCACACAGCGTTCGGTCAGTAACGGGGTAATTTGCCGCACCCCCAGCTCCACTGATTTTTGCACCGCCCAATCCATCCGGTCGCCACGCGAAATGCCCAGGCCCAGCGAAACCGATAACGGTGATTCGACATTGCGTTCGTGCCACGCCCCAACTTTGGCGGCAACGGTTTTACGGCTAATTTCGGTCAGCGTGCACAAAAACTCGCCCCCTGTGCCGTTGAATAACATAACTGCCTGGTCTTTCTTTAAACGCAACACCGTGCGGATATAGTGGGCACTGTCGTCGTCCAGTTCGATGGACTGGTTTTGCGCCAAAGCAATCGGCACATAAAGCCTAGAAACACGCATGGTAAGGGGTCACTCCTTGATGGCGTATTGGATGGCATCCCAAGCCACCTCAGCCATATAGTGCAATTCAGCTGCGCTGATCACATAGGGCGGCATAAAATAAACCACATTGCCCAACGGCCTAAGCAATACCCCCTTGCCCAGCGCGTATTGGTAGATGCGAGTGCCGCGCCGCTCCTGCCCAGGGTAAGGTTCGCGGGAACGCTTATTTTTGACTAGCTCCAAGGCCAAAATCATACCGGTTTGGCGCACCTCGGCAATGTTCGGGTGGTGGTGGAAAGGTGCCGCCACCTTAGCCAGTGTTTGCGCCAAAAGCCGGTTCTTGTTGAGCGTGCCGTACTGCTCAAATAACGCCAGCGTGGCCACGCCGGCACGGCAAGCCAAGGCATTGCCGGTGTAGCTGTGCGAGTGCAAAAACGCTGTGCCTGCATTATAATCGGCATAAAACGCCTGATAGACTGCCGCCGTGGTCAATACCGCCGCCAACGGCAAATAACCGCCGGTCAGCCCTTTTGACAGGCACATAAAATCAGGGCTGATTGCCGCCTGTTCACAGGCGAACAATGTGCCGCTACGGCCAAAACCTACGGCAATTTCATCAGCGATCAGATGCACTTGGTATTTGTCGCAGGCTTGGCGTAGCAATTTAAGATACACCGGATCATACATGCGCATCCCGCCTGCACATTGTACCAAAGGCTCAATAATCACCGCACACACCGTGTTAGCGTGTTCAGCCAGCGTTTGCTCCATCAGTGCAAAACGGCGGGTGCTGTAATCGGCCCAGGATTCCCCCGCTTCACGGTGGTAGCAATCGGGCCCTGGCACAGTGATCACCTCCATTAACAACGGCGCATAAGTCTGTTTGTACAAAGCCACATTGCCGACCGCCAAGGCCCCTAAGGTCTCGCCGTGATAACTGTTCTCCAAGGTGATAAAGCGGGTTTTTTGCGGCTGCTGGCAATTAAGCCAATAATGGAAGCTCATTTTTAAGGCCACCTCCACCGCCGCCGAACCGTTATCGGCAAAAAAACACCGTTCCAGTCCGTCAGGTGCCAGTGTAACTAATTGCTCCGCCAAAGTAATGGCCGGTTCATGGCTAAAACCGGCAAAAATCACCTGTTCCAGCTGCTCCAGTTGGTCTTTAAGGGCGGCATTGATATACGGGTTGGCATGGCCAAACAAATTGACCCACCACGAACTGATCGCATCAAGATAGCGGTTGCCGTCATAATCTTCCAGCCATACGCCTTGGGCTGTTTTTATGGGCACAAGGGGAATGGTTTCATGGTCTTTCATCTGCGTGCAAGGATGCCAAAGCACAGCAAGATCACGGGCAACAAGGGCGGGGTTGTGGGTCATGGCAATACGGAAAAGCCTGTCCAATCGGCTTAAAACAGCCCAAATGGCGGCAAGGCAAAGTGGTCATTATAGCAGACGGCTAACCGTGGTTTGGCGTTTAATCGGCAATTACAACCGTTAACTGTCAACCTGCAACTGCTGTCATTGCATCCTGCCCCCATACCCCTGTATGATTTTCCCAACCCAACCATCAGGACTCTAGCTATGAAAACACGCGGCCCTTGGAAAGTTCTCTCCGAAAAACAGATTATCGAAACCCCTTGGATAGGCATTGACCAATATGAAATCATCACCCCGGGCGGCAGCGATGGTGTCTACACCACGGTCAATTTTAAAAACTGGGCCATTGGTATCGTCCCCATTGATGAAGAAGGATACACCTACCTAGTGGGGCAATACCGTTTTCCACTAGAAGAATACAGCTGGGAAATCCCCGAAGGCGGCGGCAGCAAATCGGACACCTTACTGGCTTCCGCCCAGCGCGAGCTTAAAGAAGAAACTGGCATCACTGCCAGCCGTTGGGAAAAGCTATACGAATTTCATACCAGCAACTCCTCCACCAATGAAGTGGCCACCATTTTTGTCGCCACCGGCTTAAGCTATGGGGAAGCGGAACCCGAAGACACTGAAGAGCTGGAAGTCCGGCGCATCCCTTTTACCGAACTGGTTGAAATGGTCTACCGGAATGAAGTCAAAGACAGCCTGACGGTGATTGGTGCGTTGATGGCGGAAAAATGGTTGGCGAAACACGTCGGGTAAGTTGTGTTCTGATTGGGTTGCCTTATTAATTGTAGTGGCCCATAAAACTAGTGTTTTATATTTTGGTACTTAAATGACCCCGTTGATCAAATTAGTTACTGTGCTTCTTCTGTTAAACGCTTGCCAGTCTAATGTCCATAGCATTCCTGATGAGTTACCGGAAAGGGCTGGTGAGTTGCCTGTTATAGCTTTTGCTTCCTTGCCACGTATACAACAAGCCAAACTATCCCCTGATGGTCAATTTATTGCCTTTTTGCAAAATACTGGTGATAAAACCGCTTTGGTGACACAAGACCTTCACGGTAAAGACCAGCATAGCGTGCTGACGAATGACGACCAAGAATTTAGCTTTAGCAAATACTCTTGGGTCAATAATAACCGTTTGTTGGTAGGCGTGACTTATCCGGTCAGCAATGGCGGTTTTAAAGCTAATAGAACCCGCATCATTGCCGTCAATCGGGACGGATCGGAAGCTAATGCGGATTTAATCAATTTTGAAGCTAGCCTAGCCGAACTTCAAAATATTAATAAGTTACGGCAACATATCCCGCAGTATCAGGATATTTTTAAGTTAATTCCCAATGATTCCAGTCATGTATTGATTAGTTTAGACCACCAAAACCCTGGCACACCCGATGTCTATAAGCTAAATGTCTATAACGGCGAGCTGGAAATGCTAGTGGAAAATCCAGGTGTTGTTAACTCTTGGATTTTTGACCGTGAAGGCAAGGTTCGTATTGGCACTGTTATTGTCAACGCAACCACACAAGGTGTTGTGTATCGCAAAAACCCTAATGACAATTGGCGCGTCCTTAAACTATTCGATGGCATGAAAGAAAGGGCTTGGAGGCCACTGGGCTTTGGTGATGATCCAGACTGGTTATATTTGCTTTCTGATTATCAGGGTAAAAGTGCTGTTTTTAAAATAAACGTTAACACACCTGTGTCATTGCCCATTATAGCCGAAGCAGTGAAAGGCCAAGATGGGGGGTTTGAACTAAAAGCCAACACGCCTTCTGCACAACCGGAATTAGTTTACGCAGACCCAAAATATGACGTTGCAGGTGAATTGGTTTATTCCACCGATGGAAAACATGTCATTGGCGTCAGTTATAATGCCGAATCCTCAAAAATTGTCTATTGGGATAGCGAGGCGCAGCAAGTACAAAAGCATATCGACAAGTGGTTACCTAAGCTTAATAACCTTATCGTCTCCCGACGTAACGGCAAATATTTGCTGAGTGCCTCCAGTCCCGAATTTGCGCCGGTTTATTACTTGTATGATGCAGATAAGGACACCCTCTGGGAAGTGATGAAAACTTACCCTGATTTAAAGCCCGCCGTTCTGGCTAAGACCGAAACAGTCCATTTTAAAGCCCGAGACGGTTTAGAGCTGGAAGGTTTTTTAACCAGACCCATCAAATCAAGCAATCCCGGGGCTACTATTATTTTCCCTCACGGTGGCCCGTGGTCGCGTGATGTGAATAATTTTAATTTTTGGACACAATTCCTGGCCAATCGTGGCTGGAATGTTTTGCAAATAAATTTTCGCGGTTCAATGGGTTACGGAAAGGACTTGGTTGAGGCCGGTTTTCAGCACTGGGGTATGGAGATGCAGGATGATATCACCGATGGAGTGCATTGGTTAACTGCCGGCAAAATTGCTGATCCAACTAAAATCTGCATCGTTGGCGCCAGCTATGGCGGGTATGCGGTATTGATGGGGCTGGCTAAAACACCGGAACTTTACCGTTGCGGCGTTAGTTTTGCCCCAGTGACTGACCTGATGGAACTGATTGAATACTTGTCTGATAAGCACTGGAGGAATAGTTACTTATCAGAAGAATTCGCCGAACAGAGGATTGGCAATTGGTGGACTGATCAGTCCCGACTGAAAGCAACCTCGCCCTATTATTTGGCCGACCAAATTCATACACCTTTATTGCTGGTGCATGGCGATGAAGACAGAAATGTCAATGTGAATCAATCCCGAAAAATGGCTTCGGCACTGGAAAATGCTGGATTTAAGGATTTTCAATATATTGAATTGGAAAACGCAGACCACCATTTGTCGCGTCAACAAGACAGGATACTGTTTTTCAGGGCAATGGATGCTTTTTTAAGAAAATATCAATAGTCTGATAGTCTGTATGTGGTGGGGCGAAAGTACTGAAACCGCTTCAAACGGGTCAACAAGGAACCCTGCAATCATCGCTTGTGCACCGGAAACCTTGCCATAACTTTCCCTATCATGTACATGTTATGGCTAATTTATGTATAACTCATGGGGTGAACCATGCATATCAATCTCTGACCGGAAATCGAGCAATACTTGCAGGCCAAGGTCGGTACGGGCTTTTACAGCAACGCCACGGAAGTGGTGCGCGATGCTATCCGACGCATGTGGATGGAGGACGAAAACCTTGAAAAACTGTGTCGCGTATCCTGCATGGGCGTATGGACATCAGGCAGCATCTTTGAAATTTTTTAACAGCCAGTAGCTTAACTGTACCAGATGGTACAGCCCCCTTATCACCTTTGAACAAAATCTGTCCGATTACCGATAATTTTCAGCCAGGTAAGTTGGTCCGCGCCAGCAAACCACCTTTTGCGGCATCCTATAAAAACCGCAATAACCTATAGCAGCTTGGCTTCGGTGTGGTGGATTGCCTAGCGGCGAATCCACCCTACCTGGCCATCACGGTCAACATAGCGGATAGCTGTGACGACAAACCATCAGGCCATCACAGCGCTAGGGCAAAAAAAATCGCCTGATTCGCCGGAAAAGAAAAGTGTTAAAGGGTTAAATAGTTAAAAAGCCCGGACACACCGCACAGCTAGCGTGAAGTACTTAAAGTTGCCGTCTTGGCCGTCAGAGCCAAAGTTCTGGTACCACGCGAGTCTGCTGTCGAACTCGCTTGAACTCCAGTAATAGTTATTGGGAAAATTACCCAAAACGGCTTGGTTGAGGTACAGTTGGTGCAACTCGTCCCTGGAGGGCAAATACCAGTCGGTGTAACCGCCCAAGTTTAGGTTATGGCACAGCGATGCCGCATAGCTACCTGCCCCTTGGGTTTTGATGATGGCATTGGTGTTGGCCAGGCCGGTGCCAATGGCGGTGCCGGTCGCGCCGGTGACGGGATCATTGGGCTGTGTGCCGTTATCCCATGCTATGCCGTTACTTTGGTCGGACGGTGCGGCAATCAGGCCATGCTGTTTGCTGCTGTCCAGGTAAAATATGATGCCGCCTTGGTAGCTTTGGCCAATCTTGAACAAGGGCGGCGGGCTGACGATGCTTTGGAAGGAAACTTGGGCAATGCCCAGTTGCTGGCTGTTGGGGATGCCGCTGGGGTTGGTGCTGACAAAGCCGGTTTTGGTGAACACCCAGCTGGTGCTGGCTTGGTTGTTGAGCATCAGCTGCGCCCAGCCATTGGTTGCCGTGGCCTGGTCAACGCTGGCTTGGAAGCAGGGGTAGCTGGGGTCGGTGCTGGAGCAGCTGGTGTTGCCGACGGCATTGCCTTGGGGATAGATGTTGTAGGTGGCGTTGACGGCAGTGCTGGGGCTGGGGATTTGCACCCAGAGTTTGTAAGTGCCAGCTTTAGGGGCTGTCCAAGTGACATTTTCGCTGCTGCCGCCGATCAACTCGACGGTTTGGGTGTTGCTGATGGTGGGGTTGACTTTGGTGCCAGCGGGCGGGGTGGGCGTTGCCGCCACAGCGGCGGTCAGGTTAAAAACCACCAGCAACAGGGCTGTGGCAAGGTGGGTTGATCGAGCGGTGTTTTGCTTCATGATGTGACCTCAAAGACTTTGTAAATAAAGAGGGTTTACCCTAACGGGCTGCATCTTTTTATCTTAATCCATTAAAACTTTCAAGTTTTTGGTAAGGTGGGCAGGCTGTTTGTACACCCGCTGCTTCAGTTTGACCACTTTACAGCCAGGCCAAAGCCAACATCAATCATAATGCACCAAATCGTAATCCAATTGCGGTTCTTTCCCATCCAATAAATCCGTCAGAAACTTCCAGAACACGTCGGCGGAAGGCGGGCAGCCCGGTAGGTAATAATCTATTTTGACCACTTCATGCAAGGGGCGGACTTTGTCCAATAATAACGGCAATTCAATATCACTGGGGATTTGCGGATTTTCCACGCCAATGCCATCCAGATAAGCTTCACTCAGGCATTCTTCCAGCGGGATAAAATTGCGCATGGCGGGCAGGCCACCGTTAATGGCGCAAGCCCCGACAGCCACCAGAATTTTGCAGTTTTTGCGGAACTCGCGCAGGGTGTGGACATTTTCGGAATTGCACACGCCGCCTTCAATCAGGCCAATGTCGCAACGGCCACAATGCTCAATATCGGTGATGGGCGAGCGGTCGAACTCGACCAGCTCGGCGAGTTGCAGCAGGCGTTCGTCCAAGTCCAAAAAGGACATGTGGCAGCCAAAACAGCCCGCCAGCGAGGTGGTTGCAACGCGGATTTTATTCGCCATGGGGATGCTCACTTGCTAGGCTTACTTCGTTAATTTGATGATGGTCGTAGACACGCTGGCCTATCGGCACTTGGTAGCCGGTGTGTTTGATTAAAATTGCACCGGTCGGGCAGATATGCGCGGCCTTGTCGCCACTGTCCAAGGCACTGTCTTTTAGCTGACCGCTAGCAGAATTGACAATCAAATGTTTATTGATGCCCCGCCCACTGATGGCAAACACGTCTTTACCGTCATGCTCGCGGCTGGCACGGACACACAGGGTGCAAAAAATGCAGCGGTTGTGGTCAATCAACACCTCAGGATGTGAAGCATCCATAGCGCGATGGGCATAAAACAGCGGGAAGTGATCGTCCAGCATATTCAAATGGTAGGCCACCGCTTGCAATTGGCAGTTGCCGGTTTTTTCGCAGGAGGGGCAAAAATGGTTGCCTTCGACAAACAGCATTTGGGTGATGGTTTTGCGGTCGCTGTTCAGTTCTTGGGTGTTGTTCAGCACCTCTTGGCCTTCAGCGGCAGGGAAGGTGCAAGCGGAACAATTGCGCCCGTTAACCTTGACCGTACACAGTTTGCAGCTACCATGCGGGGTAAATTCGGGGTGGTGGCACAGGTGCGGGATATACACATCGGCAGCGGTTGCCGCTTGCATGATCGTCTGGCCTTCGGTAAACGGGATGGCTTTGCCATCTATGGTGATGGTTTTACTCATAATCCTCTCCAATTTGCGCCAAGTGCGCGGCGGCATCGTGCCTGTCCGCCATACGCCGCGCCGTTGCCAATGCGGCATCCAGATCAAAACCGGGTTCGTAACTGATTTTTTTCAATTTCGCTTGGTATAGTTCGGGATAACGGGCCAGCGTGGTCAGGATGGGGTTGGCGGCAGTTTGCCCCAATCCACAATGGCTGTAATTTTTAACTAACTGGCAAAGTGATTCTAACGCCGCCACATCACCTGCCGATCCGTGCCCATCGACAATTTTGTCAAGCTGTTTTTTAAGCAGGGAGGTGCCAACCCGGCAAGGTGTACAGAAACCACAGCTTTCATGGGCAAAAAAGTGCGTGAAATTGTTGGCAATGTCCAAGATATTGCGGCTAGTGTTGAAGATAATAAAAGAGCCGCCGGTTGCCAAATCTTCAAACGCCAGTTTACGTTGAAATTCTTGCGGGCTAATAAACGTACCGGATGGCCCACCAATTTGTACACCCAACACATCGTTTGCGCCACAGCCGTCCAAAATGGTTTGCACCGTGGTGCCAAACGGGTATTCGTATATGCCGGGGTTGGCGCAATCGCCACATATACTGAGGATTTTACTGCCTTTGGATTGCCCCGTGCCAATGCTGGCAAACCAGTCGCCACCCTGCACTGCCACTGCCGCCGCAGCGAAAAAGGTTTCGACATTGTTGACCACGGTCGGTTTGCCCAGATAACCTTGTGTGACCGGATAGGGCGGGCGGTTGCGGGGGATGCCCATTTTACCTTCCAGCGATTCAATCAGCGCCGATTCTTCGCCGCAGATATAAGCGCCTGCACCCAAACAAATTTCTATATCAAAATCTATGCCCTGCCCTAAAATATTGTTGCCTAGCAAACCCGCCTCGCGCCGATGTTGCAAAACCGCTTGCAATGGGTCATACAGGAACAAATACTCGCCACGCAAATATAAAAAGCCTTGGTGTGCGCCTATAATGGCGGCACAAACAGTCATGCCTTCAAACACTTGGTCGGCATAGCGGTTAAGCAATACGCGGTCTTTAAACGTACCCGGTTCGCCTTCATCGGCATTGCAGACCACATAGCGGGTGGTTGCGCTTTCTTCGGAGCAAAACCGCCATTTCATAGCGGTTTTAAAGCCCGCGCCACCGCGTCCGCGCAAACCAGCGCGGTCAATCTCTGTTAAGGTTGCCGCTATGCCTCGGTCAAACGTGGCTTGCAAAGCCGCGCCTGTTGAAATCGCCTGGTTCAGCAGTACATCAGTTTTTTGGATATTGTCACTAATGGCAAACAGTTCGCCAGGCCATTCCGGCAGAGGTGTTTGGGCATTGATCAGCGATACTATCATATCAAGCTTGGCACAGTTAAGCTGGGTCAAGGGCAAGCCGTTGATCAATCCGGCCGGCCCTTGGTCGCATAGCCCAGTACAGGAAGTATTGTCCAGACTGACCAAACCATCCGCCCGCACCGTGCCTATGGCAACTTGCAGACGTTCTGCCAGAGAGCTGATAAGTGCTTGCTTGCCTAGCATGTGGTCGGTGATGGAATCACTGATGAGCAGCTGGTATTGGCCTTGCGGCTGCAAATGGAAAAAGCTGTAAAACTCAATGACCCCAATAATTTGGCTGCGCGGCAGCTGCAGCAAGTCCGCCAAGGCTTCAATCGCCGGTCCGGGGATATGGTGGTAGCGGGCCTGCACCGCCCTCAATATGGCTAGCAGATGGTTGGCTTGATAGCCATAAGTCTTCGCGAGTTCCTGCAAAAATGCTGTCATGGTGCGCCGCCTGGGAGTGAGGGGTTGCAAAGTGGTATATATTGTAAGGGTATTTTGTTGGATTATAACTTTTCTGGACAAAATAATTGTGCTTAGAAATTGAGGGTGAGCGTTGCCCTTAGTGCCCTTGGTTCTATAGGGTGCTTTAAAATACCAGTCTGCACTGAAGCACCTTGGGGATAAACATATTGGTATGCGTAGGCAATATCATTAGCCGCGGCTCCTAAAATATTGAAGATGTCAACTTCCAGCTTATAGTGTTTTTGTTGGTATCCGCCACCTAAATTAACAATGCTGGTATTGCCTGCCCAGAACAGGCCAGAAGCATCCAGTGGCACGTCTCCAAAATGCCGTAACCGGATTGTGGTAAACAGACCGTTAGGGGCAACAGCGGTAGCGCCTGAGCTGATTACCCTGCCCACTGAATTGGGGATATAGCTGTTGGCCGCACCATCGGGTCGGCTGGCATAATGGGCGGAAGTAAAAGCAAAATCGGCATCTAAGGTTAACCAATCATTGGGCTTGCAGTAATTGGCCCATTCAATCCCGTAACGGTAAGACTTTCCGTTAACTTCGGTTGTACCCGTGTCGCCCGTAAACACCAATTCCTGGCTGCTCTCTAACCACCATAGTGCAAAGGTGCTATTCAGGGATTGGACAGCTTGACTACGAATTCCTATCTCGGCGCCACGCGACCAAGCTAACGGCTTGATTCGTGACGCACTACTGTCGAGGGGCGTCCCCGTGTTGGGATCAAATTGCAGGGTCGTGCCACGTGCGTCGTTAGAGTGATAACCGTATCCAGCGTTGATAAAATATTCGGTGTTATGCCAAGGGCCCATTATCAGGCTTAGTTTTGGGCTAACCAGCATTTGGCCACGGTTGCCTGAGTTTGCCGCATTTATAGCCGGATTATGGGTGGCAGTATCCAGTACAGTGACATCGTTATTGATAAAATCACCACGCAAGCCAACAATGCTGCGTATTTTTTTGTGCCAATAAGTCTGGTTCTTAAAGTATGTACCAACCATGCTCTCGCTGACATTGTCGTGGCTGACCGTGCTTAGATATTGCCTGTTGACGGTGTGATCCAATCCCAAATTGATAATATCATCGTGACGAAATTGCAAACCGAAGATATTGTCCATATCAAAACCAAACAGCTTATTGTATCGGGTATGTTCGATATTGCCGCCACTTTGGATACGATGTTCAAATTGGTGAATCTGATCGCCATTAATTGGATTGTCCAGATAGCCGGTAAAATTGGAATACAGGTTTATATCGTAATAAAGCGTATAAACATTGATGTCATTTTTCCAAGCATCACTTTTGTTCCATAGATTACCGGAAAAACTGTAGCGGCCAGTATCGCCGCCATCGCTGGAATCCATATTGCCGTATACGCCGAGTGTGCCATTATCGATGGCCGCCTGTGGGATCTGATTGGTGGCCATCCATTTGTTGGTATAGGCTTTGGCATTAAGTGATGAACCCCATTTAGCCTTGTTTATGCTATAACGCAATATGCCGTTAAATTTTTTGGCGTCTTCCGGCAGTTGCCAAATGCCGTTATAGGTATTGAACTCGCCAGCATAAAGCAAATTGCCCTGCCCTATCTTATTAGAGTTGGCAATTAGCGTACGGTAATAGTCAAATTGCCCGCCGACAAGCTTGAGCTGGCCTTGTGGCAAGGTGTCCACGGAAAACATTTTGGCATAGCCTGCGGCCGAAAAATCACCCACTTCGGCAAAATAAGGGCCTTTGCCATAATCAATATTTTTCACCAGTTCAGGGATAATGCTATTGATGTCCATATAGCCCTGTCCGTGGGCATGGGAAGGCATGTTCATGGGAACGCCATCAATGTAGGTTGTAAAGTCAGTGCCGTGGTCAAGATTGAAACCGCGGAGGAAATACTGGTTGGCTTTACCGGAGCCACTATGCTGGGTGGCAATGGCTCCGGGGACCACTTCCACCAGCTCACCATTACGGGAAAGCGGCCGGTATTGGAATTGCGCCTGAGTAATTTCACCTTGCGATGCTGAGCTTGTCATACCAATATGGCTTTTTGCCCGTCCATCGGCAGACACAACTATTTCTTTCAGATTTACATTTTGAATACTAACGATTTTTGCTTTGTCTTTTGCTTTAGGGTTATTTTTAGCAAGGGGTTTGGTTTCATCTGCGTTTGCCTTACCCGTAAAGGCAGTGCCAAAAAAAACCATTATGCACATTGTAGCCATTCCTACCCAATGCGGCAGCCTATCAATTCTCGGCAATTCAAACCAAAAAGAAAAATCACGGGCAGTATATAAATTAAACATGTTTGCGAATCAAACTGCTTGCCAAGGATTATCATAAAGTGCTATTCAATTGGCGGACAAAGTCAAAAAACTAATGATTTTTTTATTGGCATCGGCGGAGTCAGTGGTAGCATTAAGGGCTGTATCAAGGATATAAATGCGCTCTTGGTTGATACCCCCCTTGTCCACCATGTATTTGGCTATCGCTTGCGCCCGCCATATTGCCAAACCTTTTAGGCGTTCCTCTTCAGGCTTAATGATTTCATAAAGTTTTTGCTTGGCAACTTCATAAAAATCAGCGTCTTTTTGGTTTTTCAGTTGCGGCGACCCTAAAAAAGATTTGTCCGCCAGCAGCGGAAATTGTTCGATGAACATAGCTGCCAATAGGCGCTCATAATCGCTTTTGGACAACTCGACATATTCGGGGCGGATTTTTTGCGCGTTGATCTTATTAAGCTCGTCGGCGCGGCGTTTTTTCAGTTGGTCATACAGTGCATCGTCGCGGATTGCCGGCCAGTCTTGCGCCTGATAGGCCGCGCCTTTTATTTGCAGATTCAGCTTAGGCCGCGCATGCAGGGCCTTGGCGATAGTGTCCAGCTTGTCAGTTTCCGATTTTTCCAGTTTCGATTCACCGGCACTAAAGCTGATGGTGCTGATGTCTTTTTCTTGGTTGTCGAATAACGAAGCCATTGCCTTAAAGGGTGCCTGGGCCAATTTGGCAAGGGCATTGCTTACGGCATTGTTGATCACCGTAGCTAAATTGAAATGAGGGTCTTCCAAACTACCGGACACTGGCACATCGAAGTTAATTTTGCCGCTGTCGTCCTTCAATAAGGCGATGGCAAGCTTGATGGGGATAGTGACTGCGTTGGGATTGTCAACTTTTTCACCCAATTCAAAATGGTCAATCAATAATTTATTGCTGGCGGTGAGTTGCTGGTTGGCAACCTTATAACTTAAATCCAGGTTCATTTTGCCATTTTCCACTTTATAACCGGCAAACTGCACCATATAAGGCGAAACCAGCGGCATAGGCAAACCGCTGAAACTGACTTGAATATCGTAATTGCCTTTTACCGGGCTAATCTCGCCTTTTATATCCACGGGCGCCAGTTCATAGGCATTACCGCTTAAGGCCATTTTAATGTTGGCATCACTATCCGAAGCAATGCCGCTGGCGCCGCCATCCAAGCTTTCGATATGGGCAGCAAAAGGCAATATCAACGAAAAGTCAGAAAAATCCGATGAACCCTCGATAATACGCAATTTACCCAACTTGTACCAAGGTTTTTTAGCCTTGCTGGCGGTGGCCACCGCCTTAGTTTGGCTGCTTGGGGTGCTGGTATATTTGATGAGCAGATTGTCAAAATTGATGCTTTTGTCTTTCCTGATGGAAACTCTGGCATAGGGTTTGTTTAGTGTCAGTTCGGCGGCACTGTAACGGTCGGCTTGGCTGTCAATAGCCAAATCCTGCAAGGTGAACTGTTCCCATTTGACCAAATCTTTGTTGGTTTTTTGGTCGCGTGTCACCAACCCCTCAATACCGAAATTGCCGTTATACTTCACCGCCAGTGGGCTATCGCTGCTGGTTTGGGCCACATCAAGCGTGCCGTCACTGCTTAATGCGCCATCAATAATATCCACCTGCACATAGCGGTCGTAATACGGCTGGAATTTCGCCAAATCCAGATTGCTTAAATTAACCGTAGTATGTAATGCCAAAGGCTGCAAAACCGATAGGCCGTCCAGCTTGAGCAAGCCCGACTGGTTGACCGCCAAACTGGCTGTGAACGGTATCTTGCTGCCTGGCTGGTTGCTGAAACCATTTAGTTTTAAATTGACCGCGTTTAAACTGATGCTTGCCGGGGTTTTCAGGCTACGGTCTTCAAACGCGGCATTGAAATTATCAACCGTGACAAAACCCACTTGAACCGCCCAAGGTTTTTTGGTGGCTTCTTGCGGTGATGCAGGCGAGGTGGCTGAATGGCTTGAATCGACTTGGGATGAATCTATTGCTGTGTCTGGTGTTGCCAGCAGCATTTGGTAATTGATCGTACCCTCGGCAGTCAACCACGCTTTGATGGTGGCATCTTTGCTGGCAACAGAAGCTATTTTAAGGCTCTGTTCGTTAAGGTTTAAAGCAATGCCTTGCACGGTCAGGGCGGGGATTTTAAGCAACGGGTCGGGGCTATTGGCAGCCTGTAATTGGGCATCTTGGCTGGTCAACGTGCCATCATCCAAGATGATACTGAGCTGCTTGCCAATGCTTTTGATTTGTAAAGCCGCCCCGATAGTCAGTTTAGGCAATGCCAGCAGCGCTTTTTGTGGTGCGGTCAATTGTAGGGCTTGCCCGCTGATCTGGCTGTGCGGACTGTCAAACTGCCAGTCATTGCCCTGCTGCTGGACACTTAACGCGCTTTCCAGCACAACACTTTTGAAGGCGACCTGGTTATCGGCTTGCTGATATTGAAAATCTTCCACTGCCAGCTGGGCTTGTTTGACTGCCCCTTTAAGCTGGCTATCGGCGTAGCTAAACTGATAATCGCTATCAAAAGAAAAAAGACCGTGCATCACCCCATCCGGCAGGGCCAGTTCATGTAAACTCGCCAGATCAAGCCCTGCCAATTTTATATGCCCTTCGGAGCTGAACGGTTGCAAGCTGGCAACACCTTGCCAGTCCAACTGACCGCCGGATGCCCGCGCCAAAGATAGCCGTACCGTAAAAGGCGCGTTATCCGCCAAGCTAAAATCGGCCACTTGCAGGTTTATTTGCGTCAGTTGCTCCTTTACCGTATGTCCGGCCAGTAAAGCATGCCAAACCACTTGCCCTGCTACTATGTCCAATTGCTTAATAAGCAGCGGTATTGCACTATGTTGACCGCCCGCTTCTTCTGGCTTGCCCTTGCCAGCCAATTCCTGAACGGTGTAATGGCCATTTTTTGCTTGGCTGAGCAATACAAAAGGTTGGCTTAGGGCCAGCTTATCCAGCTGAATGGCGCGGTTTTTGATGGATTGTAAGGGATTGAACAGCATGTCCAGTCGTTCAAAACTTAGCAAGGTTTCGCCGCCAGTTTCTTGCAAGCGTAAATTGTGCACCGCCACCCGCACCGGAAACAAGCCCAGTTCTATGCCGCCCAGCGACGCTTTTTTGCCCGTTTGTGCTTCAATCCATTGCGGCAGTTGCGCTGTTAAAAATAACGGTAAGCTATAAATGCCCGCCGCAAAAGCCAACATAATCAGCCCCGCCACAATCACCGCTGGCCTTAACCTAACAGTCGGGATACCTCGAATGTCCATAACTACCTGGTTTGATGGTGAATAAGGCTGGTTAGATGCCCGCTTTCACAACGGGTCGCTTAAGAGGATATTGTGCTGGTTATCGGCCACAATCTGGCGAGTGTAGATTCTAATCCATTCTGCCGCAATGCGTTTGAAATTAGTTGGTAAATATCCTATGCCATTATTATCATTAGTTTTATTGTTGTGTCCCTAGTAGGTTTAGGTATTATTTATAGCAAACAGAACTGTCAAAATTTTATCACTGCCTATCGGGCAAATCAGAGCGGTACTAAACAGTTGCAAAGGCCTACAGTTTTAAACGACAAGTGCCAATTTGCCCCGGAATTAGGTGTTTCTTTGGTATCATCATTAACAAAATCAACAAGCGGCATAAATTGCAGAAATGACATGCCTGACAAAAACTTGCCAACCAAGGAAAACCATTGAATATTTTTGATTTTGTCGTAACCGATTGCCATAATGCCCAACACCCGCTAGCCCAATATCAAGGCAAGGTGTTGTTGATTGTTAACGTGGCGAGCCAATGTGGATTTACGCCGCAATATGCGGAATTGGAAAGCTTGTACCAACAATACGCCAATCAAGGATTGGTGGTTATAGCTTTTCCCTGCAATCAGTTTGGTCATCAG
>Ga0007873_1000026_pt1 | contig 47182 bp, 40 predicted proteins | sample CryBogCBH26May08_FD_71228 | JGI IMG/M metagenome (GOLD analysis project Ga0007873, IMG submission 71228) | Freshwater microbial communities from Crystal Bog, Wisconsin, USA - CBH26May08 | ecosystem: Environmental > Aquatic > Freshwater > Lake | place: Crystal Bog, Wisconsin, USA | collected...
AAGAGGCCGGATTTACCGCGGTAGTATATACACAAGACGAACAAATAAAAACACAACGTTCTCTATCTGGAGTTTTCTCTCCCGGCACTTTTTTTTCTAATGATTCCAACGGACCAATCACAAACAATACTACTTGTATTTGGATAGAGTCTTTCGCAAACAAATCCTCCCTCTTGAGAGAAAAAGAAAGGTCCATTATTGTTGGCCTCGCAAACATAGACGTCTATACCGGAAAAACAAGCATGTTTCAATTCCAAGAAACCTATACCAAATCACCCACCACTTACGACGAGTTGGAACGATTCCTTTCCATAACTTGTCCAAGTGAGGTCATTTTTATTTCCAGTTTGCAGGAGGATGAAATGGACGATATTATTCAATATGCCAATATACACGCCAAAATGATTCACAAGATATGTACAACGAGAGAAGATGAACCCGCAGAATCTGCAAAGATGCAACAAATCAAAAACTGCGAAAAGCAGACGTATCAAAAGGAAATTGTCACACGTTTTTATCCGCACATAAATTTTGAAGTATTCACGCATCAATTCTTGTACGAAAATCACTTGGCCACACAAGCCTTTTGTTACTTGTTGGATTTCGTCTACCAACACAACCCGCACCTTGTCAACAAGATTAGCGAACCCGTTTTGGAAAATTGCAGCGATCGGCTCATATTGGCCAATCATTCTCTCAAGCAGCTCAACATCTTAGACGATGGATCAGCGAATGAATGCCTTGGTCTCGTTTCAAACCGGTTCTCCAGCGTGGCAAAAATGTTGAATCTTTGCACAACTGCCATGGGCAAGCGCAAGTTTGCACATGATTTGCTCAATCCAACCACCAAACAAGAGTGGCTGCAGAGAGAATACGACATTACAGAGCACATGCTCACAGCGTACAACACAGCGTACAACACAACGTACAAAAACAATCAAGCAGCACACGACATATTTCAAGGTCTTAAAGACATCAAAGACCTCTCCAAATACAAAAGGCAAATCATCATGAAAAAGATCGCACCCCAGCATTTATATCAATTGCAAAACAACTTAAAGAGCGCCGCAGAAATGATTGCCTTTTTCTCTCAAGATGAGAAGGTTGCAACCTATTTTTCAGAGACGGGAAGTCCGTCGTTCCCAACGCTTTCGCAAAGCTGTAACGATATTTGCAGTTTCTTGAATGAAAGGATGGTATGGGACTTGTGCAAAGAACTGGACGATATTCGCGAAGTAGAGAGAAACTTTCTCTCTTTAGGTACCAATAAAGAGTTGGATGAGGTGAGTAAAACATTGTTGGAGTCCAGAGATAGGTTGGACGCGATTCTGGATTACTTGAACAAGCAGATTGGATTCGCAGAAAAGAAGTTGAAGGGTGGATATATTAAATACCACGAGACGGAAAAAAGTAATATTAGTCTGGTAACAACGAAACGTCGCGCTTTGCTTTTGAAAAGTGCGCTTTCCAAAGAAAATCAAGATGGTGAAGGGGCTTTGTTAGAATATGTTTCATCTTTCAATGATCAAAAGGTTTTGTTTAGTTATACTTGTTTTGCGAAGGATTTGGAAATTACAAATCAAAGCGCTACCAATAGCTTTATCTCTTGTCCAAAAATAGACGAGTTGAGTAAGAAAATTGCCTGGGCCAAGGGAGAGATGAAAAGCTTGCTTATTGCGGCATTTTATCAAATCGTTGGCGAATTGGATACTCAATTTCAAGAAAAACTAGAAGATATATCCAAATTTGTTACGACTCTTGATGTGATTCATTGTAAAATGACGATTGCGAAAAAATACAACTACTGCAAACCGGAAATTGTGGAGAACGAGAAATCTTTTGTAGAGATTGAGGATTTGCGTCACTGCATCATTGAACAGATTCAACAAAACGAACTTTATGTGGCGAATAGCGTAACTCTAGGTAAAGGAAAAGGGTCAAATGAATGTGGAGTTGACGGCATCCTCTTGTATGGGACCAACGCCGTGGGCAAAACAAGTTTTATTCGGTCTATTGGCATCGCCGTTATCATGGCACAGGCCGGTCTTTATGTTCCTGCGCGCACCTTTAAGTTCAAACCGTATAAATATATATTTACGCGCATTTTGGGAAACGATAATTTGTTCAAAGGGCTCTCCACCTTTGCAGTGGAGATGTATGAGCTGCGTACCATCTTGCGATTGGCTAATCAGGACAGTTTGGTTTTGGGCGACGAGTTATGCAGCGGAACAGAGAGCACGAGCGCTATAAGCATTTTTGTGGCAGGAATAGAATCGCTGCAGAAACGCGGGAGCAGTTTTTTGTTTGCTACGCACTTGCACGAGATTACTAGTTATGAGGAAATTGTGGGTCTTTCTGCCGTGAAACAGATGCATATGCAGGTCTTGTACGACAAGGAGAGAGACGCGCTAATATACGATCGTAAATTGAGGGATGGTCCGGGAACGAGCAGCTATGGATTGGAAGTTTGCAAATCGCTGCAACTGCCGTCGCAGTTTTTGGATAGAGCGCACGAAATCCGAATGAAGTATAGACCGGAACAAGCAAATATACTTTCTCTCAATACCTCCCATTTCAATAGTCAAAAGGTAATGGGTTTGTGTGAGAAGTGCAAGGTGGCGGTGGGCGAAGAAGTTCATCATTTGCAACCGCAGAGAGAAGCAAATGAGGAGGGGATAATTTATAATGCAGACGGTTTTCTCTTTCACAAGAATCATCTGGCGAATTTGATGACCTTGTGTGAGAAATGTCACAAGGCTGTACATAATAACAAAGTTTCTTCCGTTGGACATAAAAAGACAAAAACGACAAAGGGTTCTAGGTTAGTTAAATAATAAATATTCCATACCAACATTTTTCAAGGAAATGACCATTTAATAAATTATCTCCATTATTTACCGTATTTATTAAATCTGTGTAATACTCTTTGCTTCTATTGAAGATTTGATTTGTTTTTATCATATAAATTCCTTGGACACTGTAGCGTGGAGTTTTTATATGGAAATATTTTTTGAACTCGTTTATATTTTCAAATTTATGTTGAATCAAATCGCAATTTGAATGTTTATTTGCTTCATGTGTTGAACAATAACCAATTTTTATCATTTGATTATGTGAAATATTAATGACTCTCTTCATAAAAAAATTATTATTAATCAATAGAACATTATTAAATTTCAACTTACTTATATTACCCACTAAAATATTTACTTGTACTTTTTTATACCATAAATCACAACTTCCTGGCAAAAATAAAGTATTTTCACACAATGTCTTGTCATAATTTGAAATAATATGATATAAATAAGTATGATCGCATCTCCCAACATTATCTAATTTTGTATGTATATAACTTGCTTTACAATTTGGAACTTCATCTGATTTTGAATAAATAAATATTCTCGCATGTTTAGGTATAACTGTATCAACCCAACTTAAATCTTCTTTATAATGAGCTATTACAATGTCAAGCGACTCATTTTGTTTAGAATTATTATTGTGCAATAATCCAAATATATTATAAAATAATAATGGATAGTTTATGTGAAAAATGAATATGATTATTAATAATAATAAAAACGTAATTTTTATAATAATATTATTATTGCGTTTTAATTTCATATATATCAATGTATATATTACTTGTATAAATTTAAATTATTCAGTGAACAGCGGTGTGATGTGTTGATTGTGAATGGGGTGTTTGTAAAAAAATGTAAAAAATATGAAGAGGGAGATGGCACACGGAACAATATACTTTATATACTTGTGTTTTCTGTTGCGATACCAAATATAAATTAAACTGGAGAGAATAATTATTGTTTTTACATTGAATAGTTGTTTGTTGTAATATCTTGATACATGTGGTAGGTGAGTGGGATTGCTCCCGAGAACATAGTTTGGGTCAATGAGTTTTTTTTCAAGGTAAGTAATAGAGCATTCGTTTCTTAAGAAGCCCCAATGTATGGTTTGGAAAAGAACAAATAAAACAAAATAAAGGTCGTATATGGGATTGAATAAAAAGATGTAGAGGCAAAAAAACGCATCAATAGAAACGTGGATGAATTGAATAATGTCTAGTAATAGGTTTCCCGTCATTTGATAGATATGCTATACTATACTATATTATTAGGAGATTTTATTGAATTGTTTTGTGAGAAGCGGGAGTTTTATATACGCAACTAAAAGCAACATAAATACGAGTGCATATTTTACATATTTGTGATTTTTTCTATAAAATATTAAAATTAAAACGGTTAATAGCCAAAATGCTTCTTTGATGATTGCATAGTTTTGATTGTTGTGATAGTAAAAAGTTTTATGATATGGATTACTATCAATTTCTTGTCCCATTACATAATTTGAATCGTTTAGTTTCTTTTCAATATAGGATAAGATACATTCTCCTTTGAAAATATAGAATGGTGTAGATGATGCCAAAATACCTAATATAAAATATATATCATTTACTGGATTAAAAAAAAACGGATATAATAAAATATTTACGTCTTTGGCAAAATTGATACTATGTAGATAATATATAATTATTTCTTTCATATGATTACGTTTTTATATATTGCAAATACTTTACTTTTTTCTTTTTTGTTTTTTATAAAAAAAATAAATATACAAGCCATAAAAAATAAAAATTTTATAATGCTATAGACAATGTATATCAATCCAACTCCAAAAATTTTTGAAAGAGTGTACAATCTAGAATATCCTGGCTCTGGTTCTTTGTCCATATTCAAAAATTTGATTGTCCAACTTTTAATAGATGAAATAACTATATTATCTTTCTCTCCCCAGGTTTGTTTATTTTCTGTTTCTGGGAAGGTTTGATAACAAAGAGGCATGTAGTATAGATATCTTGTCGCGATACTTCTCTCAATAATGACATCCCAATGTTTCAAATTCAAGTTGAGTGTTGCGCTCCTAACCTTTTGAGAATAAATGATTGCGTGCGTACAAAGTGATTTAAACGAATAATACTGTTGAAAGTCAAAAGTAGCTGGGGCGATAAGAATAGGAACACAGCCCAAATAATAAATAAATTCCTCATTATTTTTTTCAAACAAAAATGAATTTACTCTATCTAAATGCTGTTGTTTTTTGATTTCTTGTGAAAAAATAAAGTCGTCCTCCAAGATTAAAATACTTCCATATCCTTGTTCGTCTGCATGTTTGAAACATTGCAGAAACGCGTCTGTCAAGTCTTGATAACTAATTTGTTCAATGAGTTTTTTATGACACGTTTTAAACCCTTGATTATGAACAATATATACGGTGCTAGTGGGTTGAAATGAAGACAATTGATCTTGTATTTCTGTGAGACGACCATTATTTTTTAAATGAATGATATACGTTGCGTCTACAGATGGATCTAAGAATCCTTTTGTATAACTCAACTCTTCAAAAGTATAACAATGTGTATTGTATGGAACGTCCATTTCCATATAATACTTAGTGATTATTTTTGAGATATATTATAATATAAATAATATGTAAGTATGTCAAACTTTAAAAAAATATCAAAACAAAACAATATTATAAAAAAAGTAATTATTTTTATTATTTTTGTGTTTGTTATAGTTCTACTGTTTAATATAGAGTTTTTTTATAGATATATTTCTTCTAGATATTTTTTAAAAAATAATAATAAAATGGAAACTATACCAAATAGCATACTAGACTTGCCAAATAACTATTATTACAAAAGCGATTTATCAAATGAAAAGTTAGTAACTCTTGTTGCGCATTATAATGAAGATTTAACTTGGATAAATGATACAAAATCTCCATTTATAATATCAAGTAAAAATACAAAGGATAAAAATTTATATGTTTCATTGAATAAAGGTAATGAAGTTAGTGCATATCTTAGTTATATCATAAAGTACTACGATGCGTTGCCAGAATATACTCTTTTTTTACATGGACATTTTATTGATTGGCATCAATTTAGTAAGGCAAACGACATAATTAATAAACTTGAATATTTATTAAAAAATGACAACAGTATAGAATATTTAAATGTAAATAATATTGGAATAGACGATAGATACCAAAATAATCCAACAATAGAATACTTAAGAGTTAACGTATGGAAAAATGTATTTGAAGAAGAGCTTGGTCCAATGCCTACAGCATTTTATGATAAATGTTGCGCACAGTTTTTAGTAAAGAGAGAAAGAATAAAACTAAGAAGTAAAAAGTTTTATTCAAGACTGTTAAATTACGTTTTATATGAAGATGAATATAAAGTAGACGCAACTCATTATATTTCTGGGTATATATTTGAATATATATGGCACTACATTTTTGGAGAACCTGCTTTTATGAATTATAATAACAGTAGAAATAGTTTTATTGGGAATAATTTTTATTATAGAGATTTCTTTAGTGTTTGAAACTATAATTTCATATAATGGTTGATGAAAATTAAATTATCCTTATATTATAATATTTATATGAATAATTTAAAAAGAGTATTTTTTGCAAAAGTTTTACATTTTTTTCATTTTTGTATTGACGTGTTTGCATTTTCATACATTTTTATTTTTCCAAAAAAATATGATATTTATTTAATTACGTTTGTATTCTTTCAAGCGTTACACTGGATTTTATTAAAATATGAATGTTCATTGAGTTATACCGAAAAATGGTTGTTAAACAAAAACTATAAACTAGGAGATGATATATCTTATATACCCCACGAAAAAATATACGGAAATAAAATTTTTGCAGATGTTAAAAATATTTTATTAATTTGTGTTTTATTAATAGTTTACAAAAGAAATAATGGTGTTTATCTAAGAGCAATCTTAATATTTGAATTATTAATTATTTTATATGTTTTACTTTTAAAACATCATAGATTTTTGCAAAAACAAAAATATTATTATTAAATTTTCACATAATTATAACCTATTTCTATTTTTATAAAAAACGTACGTAACAAAAATTATAAGGATAGTTAATAAAGTCTCATTGAATACTTTTTTATATATATGCAACTTATTTTCATAGTATATATTTTCTAACTGTTTATAATTATGTTTACCTATAGCAGCTGGAGCAATATGATCCATTCTAAATCCAAAGTGACTATTATAAAATATGTAAAAATATCTTGTAAGCACTAAAAAAATAAAACTTGTTATTGGAGAAACTATTTTACTACGCACAGGTGCAACATAAATAGATACAAGATTGAATACAGTAATAATAAATAATCCAATTTTTGAAATTATATTATCTCCAGGAACAATCTCGTCAAAATCATCAAGGTCTGTAGTTTTTCCCATGTAATAATTTGGATAATGAGTTTGTTTGTATACATAAGAAAGTATGCATTCATGGTTCAACAATAACCAAGATATTTGTGTAACTGTATTGAAAATAGTAAAGCAAAAATCATAGAAAAAATTTTTTGGAATAATGAAAATATAAAATGCTGTAAAAATAGCAAGACATAAATGGATTGTTGCTATTATTTTACCTAACATATATATTCATGTTATTTTCTTTTTATTAATTTGTAAGTATATCATTTATTTTTTATTACATACAACGTTCCTATTACAAAAAATAGTAAAAATAGTAAAATAAAATTTTTTTTTAATAAATTTAATGTAATATATGGTAATTTTGTAAAAAAAATCATTAAATATTTTTTCTTTTTATTATAATTGTATATAGAATAAAATATAAAAAATAAAATTATTATAAAAACAATTGGTCTAGATAAAATATTTTTTCCAAAATGAAACATTATATTCGGAAGCCTTTTTAAGTAAAAATCTTGTTGTAGTTTTTTTTTTATATTATCTCTATAATTGTAATTTAATTTAATAATAATATCATCTAAGTAACTCATTCCTCCTGCAGCATGAATAAAAAAAGGTCGTTTGTCTTTATAAGTTATTCCATAGTCTTGAATTGTAACATACTTATCTAATTCTCCAGTTTTACAAAATATTAAAAAAAGTTCATTATTTACATCTATATAAATATCATTTTCGTTATTTTTACAGTATTGAGTTAATAACATTTGATCATCTGCATCATTTTTTGGATTCAAATTATAAACTTTTTCAATAATTTTAAGTATATCTTTTACAAATCCAATATACGTTCCTGAATTAAGTCCTCTATTTTTACACGTATCAAATACAAAATAACTTACAAATTTAGCTAATTTATTATCATTCACATTGTCAAATCCAACAACCATTGTACACCCTTCTTTCTCTTTAATTTCCAAAAAAACAGTAATTAATTCATGTAAGTTTCTCGTACAAATAATATCATACCCGTCTACAAAACAGACGATATCATCCTCTGGTAAACTCTTCAAATATTCAATCATTTTTTTAAATTTCCAGTTAAACCCCTCCCATTTCTCTCCCATACCCAAGACTTCTAACTCTTTTCCGTTTCTACGACATGATTCTTGTAAATATGGAAAATAATATTTTGACTCTGTGGCAACTGTTACTATGTGTAGTTTGGATATGTCAGTTCCACTACCGTTACTATTATATTCATATTCATTTTTATACAAGTCGCTCATTATGGCAAAAGTTTTCTACGGTATTACATTACTTCAAGAAAAAGAATATAAAATCATCTAAACAATAATATAAATATCGTGAAAAACTTCACAACATGAACTGTATCGTTTTATGTGGAGGTTCCGGATCTCGTCTTTGGCCTCTTTCTAGAGAGAAATTACCCAAGCAACTTTTGCCCATTGTAAATGAAAAAACCATGTTGCAAAATACCCTGCTTCGTTTTAAAAATATAGAGACAGAAATTAACAAGTTCATCCTCATTTGCAACAAGGAGCATGCCTTTCTCATTGAACAACAAGTGGCGGAATTAGGCATTACAAACACGCTTATCGTAACGGAACCCGTAGGCCGCGACACTTGCGCCGCTATTTGTATTGGAGCGCTACTGGGCGATCCAGAACAAATTAGTATCGTCGTTCCGTGTGACCACGTTTTTGATGACGATGCCTTTGAACAAGTAGTGAAGTATGGACTTGAGTTTGCGGATAAATCTATCGTGACTTTTGGAATCAAGCCTACTGGACCCGAAACGGGTTACGGTTACATTGAGACAAATCCGGATACAAACGAGACTATCAAATTTATAGAAAAGCCCAACTTGGAAAAAGCGAAGGAATATGTTGAATCCGGTAAATATTACTGGAATGCAGGTGTTTTCTTGTTCAAGAACAACAATATGCTTTACTGTTTTGATAAATATGCAGATGATATTTTGCAAATGTGTGAGCTAACTCTTAAGAATACGCCAAATGCACTAAATAATAAAGCACCGGTTATTGATCTGCACAAACCACTTTTTATCCAATGTCGTGCTATTTCCGTAGATTACGCCATTATGGAACAGTTATGCGAAGATTCATATTGTAATGTTGGAAAAATAACGATTCCGTATTATTCCACTTGGTGCGACGTTGGCTCTTTTGGATCCCTACATACTTTTTTGAGCGGGAAGGACGAGAATGGGAATATTTTAAAAGGCGACATCATCATAGAAAATGTGCAAAATTGCTATATAGATGCGGAGAATACATTAGTGGCGATATCCAACGTGCAAAATTTAATGGTTGTAAATACACGGGATGCCCTTTTAGTCTGTGACAAGGACAATACGCAAGATGTGAAGAAGATTGTAGATATGTTGAAAAAAAATAATCGCAAAGAGCGCATAGTACATGCAAAAGAGAATAGACCGTGGGGGTGGTATTGCAACCTTGAAGGTAAAGATGATGGCAGTACTGGATTTAAAGTAAAGCGTATTGCGGTGTATCCCGGGAAGCGGTTATCTTTGCAGACACATGAAATGCGAAGCGAGCACTGGGTCATCGTCAAGGGCACTGGAAAGATGCAGTTGGGTAATGACTTTTTGACTCTTACTGCGAACCAATATGTATATATTCCTAAAAAGACCTTGCACCGTATAGAAAATATTGGTGAGGACTTATTGGAGTTTGTAGAGACGCAGATTGGCGACTATTTGGGGGAGGATGATATTGTGAGATACGAAGATGACTTTGGTAGGGAGAATCAATTATGTTAACGACGACCGCGTATTTTTTTAGATTTGTTTTTTTTTCTTCTTTTTTTTGTCTGTGAGCGTTTTTTATTTTCACGTTTTGTTTTATGAAATAATTTTCGTCTGAATCTAGATCCACCTAGAGTCGCACTTTCACTAAGATTTTTAAAGATATCGGGACTACTGCGTTCATCCCTCTTAAGTTCATCTTCCAAATATTTATCTAATTTTATTTTTGCTATACAGTCTCTGGTTATACTATCCATTCTACGTTTTTTCATTTCAATCCATTGTTTTTTCTTTTCTGTAGTTTCCCCTTCTCTTTGAATAAGACTATCTAGTCTTGACAATACAGCCCTAATAGTATTTGTATTTGCAGTTTCTTCAACACATTTATTTATTTTAGCTTGAGAAGCTTTATCACTTACATGTTGTTCGCTGGGATTTGGTAAATTGAACTGTCTATAAAATGCTTGTGCTAATTTTTGATCTGTTTCATGCTCTTCATCAGAATCGTAGTCATCTCCTACTGTAGTTCTTGTTCCTTGACTATCCGTATTAGTTTGAGACATGTGTTAAAATATATAGAGAAAACATTATATTTTACTAATCCAAATAAAGTATGAATGCGGTTATATACCAAATCAAGTCAAAATATGTGTAGGAAGCAGGAAACTGTTATCAACCCAAAGAACAAAACTAAAAATACCAATATAATATAGTAACGTTTACTCTAGTTTACCATATTATACATAAATGAGTTATTCTACTGTACCTAGTGTTCCTATGAATTCTAAAATCATCACTCTTGCAATAGTAACGCACGGAAATATTAGTCAATTCAACATTCCAGAAGAAAAACAACGCATATTTGATAATGTTAGACTATTTAGCAAAGCCGGCAAGTTTCAAGAAGCAGTAACTACACGTTTTATTGAGTATACCAATATACTACCTCCACTAAATGAAAGATTTCGTGAAAATAACATCACGAGTACATTACATATATTGAAAACTTATGCAGATGATTTGAATGAAAAATATAACAATTTATTGGACTCAACATACGAACAAGAAATGGACAGAACACAAGTTTGTAAAATATATTATCCTATTACGTTTGACAAACAGTTTACTGTAGTACCACCAACACGATTAGAAACTATAATGTCTTGTATAACTCCAATTATTCAAGGTATTTATGTCGTCTCTGTCCACGAGTACAGTGAAAACGCAAATAAATTACACTATGTTTTCCCAGAAGCAAAAAATTCAAAAATAAATTTATTGGATTCCGTAAATTTTGTAGAATTTGTGAGAGCATTGGGAGTAACCGTTCCAGTAGGAACCACAATTTTTACATATCTTACAAGAACATATGATCCAAATTCTAATAACTTTATTTTTATGAGTGAATTGGTAAAAGTTATCAAAGGGTTTGTTACAGATCCTCTGTGTTACATCAATATTATTGATCATTCTTGTTCTGTTACGAATACTAAACATGTTACTCCAGAGGAGGTTCAAAGTTTTGAAAAATATGCTGTACCTGTAGACATTGAAATGGGTATGCCAAATTGGGGAGGACAAAAAACAAATAAAACAAAAAAGAAAACAAAAAAAATAAAAAAAACAAAAAAGAAAAGTAAAAGATACCGAAGAAAAAAAAAGAATACAAAAAAAAGATAATAGTCAAAAGAAATTTGAAACCAATTTAAAGATATCTCTATATAGATAAAAGCAAGAAGAATCGCACATACAAAATGATTATCCCAGTGAAGTGTTTTACCTGCGGCAATGTCCTAGCGGACAAGTACCGTTATTATTTAGAAGAAGTGCGTAAGAAGAAGTTGGCGAAGGGAATTGATCTAGAGAAGGTGATTTATTTGACGAAAGAGTTTCACGACAAGACCCCGGAAGGACATGTTTTAGATGATCTTAATATGACCAAAATGTGTTGCAGGCGCCATATGCTCACGCATGTGGATATTGAGTAGTTACGGGGACACCCCGTAACCCCCGTCCCGGTTTTGGTTACGGGGTAGGTTACTGGATTTTAATCTCTTGAAAAAATTATAAAATAACGAAAATATACCCCGGATTTTGTCTGCGTAATATATAGAAGAGGTAAATCAAGAACATGCCAAAATTATCAAGAGGAAAAGGAAAAAAATACATATGGAACATGAAAGGTTGTCACGGAAGAAAAAGATCTATGCGAGGTGGAAATTTAGCATATGATCCAAACAGGACAATGTCTGTTAATAAGGCAGATTTTCCTTTAGCATACACGGGTCAGAGTGGTGGGTGTGGATCTTGTATGATGCGTGGAGGTGGTGGTGTTCCGGCACCTCTTGTTGGGAATGAATGGAGCTCCAATCCGCAAAGTTGGCCACACGGAGGTGGGTCACAATTAGGGTTGAATACGTATAGCGGTGTACAAGTAGATATCCCTCCGGGACAAGAACGAATTGGATCTGTTGGAGCATCAAAACAAAGTGGTGGAAAAAGAAGAAAAACAAGAAGAGTAAAAAAAACTAAAAGACATAAAAGAAGTAAAAGAATAAGAGGTGGTGGAGTTGGGTTAGGTGGAATATTTGGCGGAATTGGATCAGATCTTGGTAATGCGTACAATACATTGGCTGGAAAATCACTTCCTCCTTCTTCATCTCCGTGGTTAGATCAATATTCAAGTGCGGGCAAAGACAACTTGGGCTATCTAAATTTTTCTTCTGCAAGTCGTGTACCTGCCGTTCAAACCAGATAATCCCCTAGTTTATAGTTGTAGTTGGGGGAACCTAATGGTTCCCTCTACTTTTAATTTTTTTCTATCAATAATTTATAATGGCATTCCCAAGAAAAATTAAAGATTTGTGCACACCTGCCGCATTTTATTTCATTCTTTCCATGGTTGGATTAGTTTTAGTCATGTTTCAAAACTTGGGAAATAATGGGCGTTATACTTTAGGATCGTTTAGCCGCCGCGTTCCCAGCACCATTATGATTTTTATCTTGAAATTCGTATACATTCTTTTCTGGACATACATCTTGAACTTGATGTGCAAGGATGGTCACAAAGAAATTTCGTGGTTCCTTGTTCTTCTACCCTTTATTCTTATGTTTGTGATTTTGGCTATGGTGATGACGAGTTAATCAGATAAAATAAAATAATGTATGTAACTAAATAAATAAATAAATTTCATTAGAAAAATACTAATGAAATTTAATTACAAAATAAGCGATAAAAAAAATTGAAATGGTTTTTCGTTGAATCTTTGAAAGGAAAATGGAAAGATGACGACGTTTTACAAAGAGTTAGTGGTGGGGGCGATCGGTGGGCTCCCTTATGATGTTCTACATGTCGTGAAAAGTTTCTGTTTCTTTGACGTGGAAACAGCAACGGAAATTGCCAAAAAGCGCCACAATGACTTTGCGACAACACTCGCGGGTCACTTCAACGGCGGATTTGTTTCGCGGTTGACACCAATTTCGTCTATTGAAGATGGTCCTCATTGGATCGTGAATCTCACTCGTCCTAGGTTTAATCGTCAGTCGCCTTGTTGGTCGGGAGGATTTTACGAAAATGAAAAGAGTTTTAGTGCAGCAAACTGTATGACGTGTGGAAATTATACGGAGAGTAGTACTGCGTTTAAGCTGCTTAAGAAATACGGCCTGGATCATTCTTGTGAGGGGGAGTTTCTTTTGGATGCTTTTGATAGGCATAAGGCGGCGGCATTCTTTCTTATTAACCATAAAATTCGGTGCAACTGTGAATGAGTGAGTGAGTAAGTGAGTAAGTAAGTTAGGAGTAAACAATGGATTACTTGATTTGATTCCTTTCCTCTTCAAAAAATATAAAATAAAAAAAATATATTGACTACAAAGTCACTTTGTTACTTTTGTATTTTTTTAGATCTGTATCCATATCTTCTAGATTTTCTGTATTTCCTTTTCTTTTTGGAAACAGTTTTTCTGCGACGAGATCTTCTTTTCCCACCACCAGGAACGCCACTAGGAAACGGCCATTGACTTGGTCTAACTATACGATCCGGTGAAACTGTTGTCGATTGTACACTTTGTAAAAGCAAATTATGTATTAATTGATAGGAAGATAGTGGACTGTTCTGTTTTTCTGGTGAATTAAACATCGCTAATAAGAAGACGCATCTTGAAAAAATATAGTTGCCTTTTGAAAATCCAGGACTGGCTATTTCACCTAGTGAAACGGGATATTGACCATGCATCGCTCTAAACCGGTTAACATATTGTAATGTATCTGTGATATTTGTTATACCATAGGCACTTTGTGCATATGCTTCTAAAGTACTTCCTGGGATTTCGTATTGAAGTCTACCGTCACCAACTACGGATTTAAAAAAATATATAACAGAAAGTAAAAATAAATCTTCTTTTAATATTGGTTCTGTTGGGGTATCTGGATATCTTCCGCGATATTCTGATCCATATTTTGCTTCAAATTCTTGTTGGTAACCAAGAAACGTATGAGTACACCATTGAATGAGTTCATTTTTTGCTCCAACACTTCCTTGATAATAACGATTTATATTTTCAAAAAAAAAATTTTCTAAAGGACTGTGTGTAGGATGACTCATATGAATTATTATAGCAATATATATTATACGTATATATTTAGTAAACATGAACAAAACAACTACAAAAAATGGTATGTCCTATGAAAAAGACGGTTGGATTTACATGTCTGTCCACGGAACACCTAAAGAACGAGGCTACGCAATAGGTTTTTTGGGCGCCAAAGAATTCAAAGAAATTCAAACGACAATAGAATTCAATTGCATGGAAGAGATGGGATATTCATGGAAAGATTTTTTTGTTCCTAAATCCAAAGAATTGTACAATGACCGTATTCAAAAAGAGTTTCCGGAATTTTACGAAGAAATGGAAGGAATTACAGAAGGATGTGTGGCGGGTGGAACTCCAACGACGCTAGACGAAATTATTGCCTGGAATAATTCCATCAGTTTATTAGAATATTGGTTTCCAAACATGGGAGGATCTGTAACAGAGAATAAACATACCAGGGGCGAGGGAGGTGGATCCGCAGATCGTTGCAGCGGATTTATTGCGTGTGGAGAATACACAGAGGGCGGAACTATTGTGATGGCGCACAACAGTTTCTGCCCTTTCTTAGATGGCCAATACTACAACGTGATGTTGGATATTAAACCAAGCGACTACAAAGGCAGTCAAGGCGAACGCATGCTTTTGCAGACCAATCCTTGTTGGATATGGAGTGGAAGTGATGTCTTTGTAACGGGTGCAGGTATTATGGGGACGGAAACAACCATTGGCGGATTTTCCAAATTTGAAAATAATTTGCCTATTTCTTGTCGTATCCGCAAAGCGATGCAGTACGGGAAAAATTTGAAAGAGTATGAGAAAATTTTATTAGATGGAAATTCTGGTGACTATGCAAACAGTTGGCTATTTGGAGATACAAACACAGGCGAAATTATGCGTATAGAGTTAGGTCTTAAATACCATAAAACAGAAATCAAAAAAGACGGTTACTTCATTGGTTGCAATGTGGCATTTGATCCGGAACTTCGCAATTTGGAATGTGGAAATACTGGTTACTGTGACATAAGACGGCATCAAGGTTCGCGCCAAGTCCGTTTGCCGGACTTGATGGAGCAGTACAAGGGGAAGATTACTGTAGAAAATGGAAAGCAGATAATTGCAGACCATTATGATGTGTACTTGAACAAAGAAAATCCCTGTTCTCGTACGGTTTGTTCGCATTATGAATTAGACGCGCGTGAGTACATGTCAGACCCCAGCAGACCCAAACCATTTCAACCTCGTGGGGCTGTAGACGGTGCTGTTACGGACAGCGAACTCACCAAGAAAATGTCTGTCTGGATGCGCTGGGGCAGTTCTTGTGGCACTGCATTTGACAAGAAGGCGTTTTGCGACAAACATCGCCAATGGAAACACATAGAACCCTATTTGAGAGACCGTCCCAGTCAACCTTGGTCTTTATTTACGACAACTGATGTAAGCGCAACAAAATCAAAGGCGAAAAAATCAGGAAGTGGAAGTGGAAGTGGAAGTTTGAAAAAAAATAGGAAGCCGGCTAATGCAGCTCTTAGAACTCGTAGAAAGAAAAAGCAAACTAAAACTCAACCAGAGGAAGATAAAAAAGATACAGAAGATACAACTACAACTACAAGTACAGATACAGATACAGATACAGATACATCTATTGTTGTGGGAGAAAAAGACATTTAATGTATTTTTGTGAAATATAATATAAATATTTAATTTTTATATTATATTATAGATAATAAACATAAGACATAATGATAACCTTTTTTAAATTCGTTTCGCTTTTATTATATTCTATGACAATGTTTGTTCCAGGACAAACAAAGATACAAACAAAGGTTTTGAAAGGTGCCGTATTTAATTTTTTACCAAATCATTTTAAACAACATCATATTGTAGTTGTTAGTACAGATAAACCCAGTTCTTTTTTATATAGTCCACATGTTTACACATTAGATTACAGTCCAATCAACCAGTCACATCCCAAAACTTGGTTAAAACTTGCAATTGGTAATAATGTTCCTGGAGAAGTTAGAATAAGAGAGATTCCAACTGTAACAATAAATGAAGAGGAAAAAATATTTGAAGAATGGATACGTTTAATAAATTCTACAATTTTTCCTTATGAAAGGTCACAGCAGATGAGCGACTTTGTCGTTAGTGATATAAAAAACGAAAATTTGAAAGACTTTTTCAACAAAATACTTGAATGGAAAACCCCCATGAATTTGTATACACACAATTGTCAGCATTTCAGTAGATTTGTTCAAGGCTTGTAAAAAATGCGAAACTGCATGCGTTTATTTTCACATTCTTTGCATAATTTTTTATTTTTATTATAACACTTTGCACAAATATGGTGACCGCATTTTAAAATAAAAACAGTGTTGTTACTAGAACAAAGAGTACAAACCATTGTATATTTATTTGTTTCTGCGTCTGCTACTTTTACAGTGTTTCGTTTGAAACAAGAAAACATGGTGATTAAAAATCTAAATATATAACTATGCAAATATATATTTAAATCGTCTTAATAAATAAATTCAATTTTATTTTTATTAGTATGTTTGTCTCAAATTATTATAATAAGCCAAAATAACGTCCAAGTATTCATAGGCGTCTTCGCTTCTCTCTTTACACGCCACAATAAAACGCCCGTCCGCATCACACATATCTCTTTCCCAGCGCAAATCTTTACAAATATCATAATGAACCAAAAGCATTCCAGTGTCAATTTTACCAATTCTAATATCATTACCTTTGCTGACCACGCGATATTGATGGTAAAAATTGTTGAAAGTGTACATTTTCCTCTCTGTAAGTGTCTTGAACCAAGGGAAAAAAGATTTGTGCATGATGTTGTCATCATCCAAAAAATACAGATAAGAATCCTTGTCTTCAATACGATCCAAAGCATAGTTGCGTTGTCCATTTCCCCACACATCGCCATCCACGTAGTAAGTAAACTCTTTGATTTTTCCTCCTTCATTCTGGTCATCTTGAGAGAAAATACCAGGAACTTCTTCATAATATCGCTTATCATATACAATGATCCATTCGCTTACAAATTCAAAGCAGATAGATTCTTTGATTCTCTTCAAATTTTGCGCTCGCTGCGAGGGAGTAATAATCGTTAGCTTGAACATACCCGGGTTTATGAAAATCCTTATAACATTATGTACGCTTGTTCTTTTTAAATACTTTTTCATTTGAAATCATATTATACTTATTGCAGAATACCTAGGATATTGATCCCTATTATTCAATTACTTTATATTCAATTTTACTAACAAATTTTTCTCTTGGTATTTCTGTAAAAAAAAATTTTCCTAAAAGAGGAATACTTTTGTTAAGTATATATTTTGTGTCCAAGTCACATGGTTCATACAGTCCATGAGCTTTGTTTTTTTCTTCCAAAATATAAGAAAGACCAGACAACAGTCCAGCTGCTACTTGAACTATGGTAGGAGTAAAATTTGAGTCTACATTTTTATCATCATGGCTTAAAATAGAACCACACCAAAATATATTATCTATTTTGTCTTTTCCACAAAAAATAGTACACCCTATACTATCATGACCAACTAAAGAATCGTTACTTTTTTTATTTATGTTATTCAATACAGAAAAACTGGAACAATCATTTAACACTTGCATTTTTAAATCATGATCGTCACTTAATTTGTTTTTTTTAAAATATTGTCTTATAGATTTATCTGCATATTTATTTAATTTATACACATAAGTTATAAAGGGTGAATTTTTACCAAAGTATTGTCCAAGTTCAAACGTTTCGCCATGATGAATCATGCTTCCACGAAAATTTACAAATTTTATTTTACCATTTTTATCAATAATAGGACAAATTGAATTTAATGTACTTTGTATTCCGGTTTTTTTCAAAAATATCACTTCGTACCCTTGATTTTTATATTTTGGCAAAATTTTCATTTTATTTGTATCAATTATTTTTTTGGGAATACTTGGTTTTATAAATTTATTACCCATTCCACAAACCAATTCTGTTTTATCTAATCCTTCTGATAACATGCCACCAACACTCCAAGTATTATAAATAGTATCTTGTTTCATAGGTGTGTCTTTGTGTTTAACTATATTATCAATTTCACTACAGAAAATAGTTCCAATTTTATAATCATTTATAACTTTTTGAAGTGTTTCTTTTCTAAAATCATCTTTATTTGTATTATTGTATTTTTTCTGCATCTCATTTAATGAGTATAATACATAATGTTGAATCAATCCTGGGTTTTGACCAAACTCTGTTAATATATTGCTGCGAATTTTTGTTTTAAGTTTACAATTTTGGTATATTTGTTTTACAATTTTTTGTTGTAAGTCAATAGAAGTTCCAATAAAACTATCATTGTTATCTTCAATACTCGTATTTATATAATTGAAACCTTCCAACAAACAACATTGTATAAAGTAATAGCTATTTGACATAAAAGTCATATCTATGATGATATCACCAACACCAAGTCCGATTGATTTAACTAAGTTATCAAAGTTATTTGAATTTATATCCATAACAACTATATTTTTTTTTTGAATTTTTGTTAAATTTGGTCCATAAATAGTTGTTTCGCATTTATCTATAATGAATATATTTTTATAGTCAAAATTAAAATACATTGGAAAGTAGTGTAAAACACATTTTGCAACTCCACCATATCCCATAAATAGTATTTTTTTATTGTGAACATTGATTAAATGACTCATTAGAAAAATATTACTATTATTATGTTATATATTTAATATAGAAAATATAAAATATAAAAAATTTATTTACACTTTTGCACGAGAAAAATGTAAATAAATCATTTAGTTGAAATAAAAAGAGTGGTATGTGAAGCAAATGTAAGTTATACTATAATAAAGATTATGATTGTATAATATAACAAGTAATTCATAATGGAAATTTCATGGAAGCTTATTGATCTCTATTTTAAAGATAATCCAAGCAATTTGGTAAACCATCATTTAGAATCTTATAATGACTTTTTTCAAGACGGAATTTACCGCATATTCAAAGAGAACAATCCTGTGAGATTTATACAGAGAGAAGATGAAGAGAGCGAAGCTAATGAACCAGGTAAAAAAAAGAAAAGTGGTAAAACTATTTTGCCCAACGAGTGTCTTCTCTATTTAGGTGGAAAAGATGGGCGAAAAATATATTATGGCAAACCTATGATTTATGATAATACGTATGCTCACTTTATGTATCCAAACGATGCAAGACTACGAAATATGACATATGGAACAACAATACACTATGATGTAGACGTGGAGATGTTTTATACAGAAGGCGGCGAGAGAAAAGAACACACAATGACGCTTGAAAAAATGTATCTTGGTAGATTTCCTATTATGCTTCAATCCAACCTCTGTATCCTCCGGTCTCTAGCTGCAAATGTCCGTTTCAATATGGGTGAATGCAAACATGATTACGGTGGATATTTTATCATTGACGGAAAGGAAAAGGTGATTATTCCGCAAGAAAAATTCGCAGACAATGTCTTGTATATTCGCGCTTACAAAGAAGGCGAGTTATATAGCCATTCCGCGGAAATCCGTTCTGTTTCTGAGGATCCGTCAAAACCCATACGCACATCTTCTGTTAAAATTGTGGCGCCCGGTGCCACGCTCACCAACAATCAAATTGTGGTTGCGATTCCAAACGTGAAAAAACCAATGCCTTTATTTATTGTTATGCGGGCACTGGGGATTCTCTCTGACAAGTCTATTATAGAAACTTGTTTGCTTGACTTGGACAAAAACTCTGAATATATTGACCATTTTACTCCTTCTGTTCACGATGCAAACAAGGTATTCAACCAAGAATCCGCGCTCCAGTTTATCGCCACTTTTACCAAAAGAAAAACGGTAAATGGTGTCTTGGATATTCTCATGAACTATTTTTTACCACATATTGGCACAACGAATTTCTTGGACAAGGCGTATTTTGTGGGCAATATGGTTTTAAGAATGTTGCGTGTGTTCAACAAGGAAGAAAGTCCTACGGATCGCGATCGCTTTCGCTTCAAACGTATTGAGCAGTCTGGAAGTTTGATATACGATCTTTTTCGCGAGTACTACTTGATTCAAAAGAGGGCCATTGCCAAAACCATTGATGAAGAGCATTATTACCATCGTAAAGAATACAAGGACAATTTCATCAACTTGATTGCCAACAACTATCGCGACTTCTTCAAAGAGAGAATCGTTGAAACCGGATTTAAGAAGGCATTCAAAGGAAACTGGGGTTCGCAAGAGCATACGAAAAGGCAAGGGGTTGTTCAAGATTTGAATCGTCTTAGTTGGAACTCTTTCATGTCACAAATGCGAAAACTCAATCTCCCATTAGACGCCAGCGCAAAGGTGGTTGGACCGCGACATCTCAATGGATCGCAATGGGGATTTATTGATCCGGTAGATACGCCCGATGGTGGAAATATTGGACTTCACAAACATTTAACAATTAGTGCCTATATTACTAGCGGATTTTCCAGTTATCCCTTGATACGTTGGTTGCGTATGAATACACCTATGAAATTGCTTCAAGAGTGCACTCCAAGGTACTTGTCCAATTTGTCCAAAATAATTGTGAATGGAAATTGGATAGGAGTCATTGATGAACCTATTAAAATCGTGGAAAATATGAAAATTTTACGGCGAAACGGTGTGATTCCTGTTTTTACAAGCATCTCGTTTGACTACAAGAACAATGAAATTTATATTTATACAGATGCTGGGAGACTTACTAGACCGGTCTATTATGTTACAGACGACACAAAACCCAGTTATAACCGCAAAGAGTTGGTAGAGTTGCTTGATGAGAATAAAGCCACTTGGGAACAGGTGGTGGCCGGGTTCAAACCAAAAAAAGTAAAAGATTTCAATATAAAAAACAACAAGTTGTATTGGAAAATAACGGATCTTTATTCTAGCGCGGACAATGAAGATCTTGTTAAGTACGCGTCTTTTATAGATTATTTGGATTCATCTGAAGCAGAAAGTTCTCTCATAGCAACAAACCCGGAAGACTTGAAGAAGAGTAAATATTATACGAACATGGAGATTGATTCTTCTTTCTTGCTTGGATTTTTAGGAAATATGATCAATTATCCAGAACATAATCCTTATGCTAGAAATGCGTTTTCTTGTGGCCAAACACGTCAAGCTGTTTCTCTCTATCATTCCAACTACCAGATGAGAATAGACAAGATGGGAGTCGTCTTGAACAGCGGACAGATCCCCTTGATCAAATCCAGATATTTAGAATACATTAATAAAGAACAAATGCCCTATGGTGTGAATGCCATTGTTGCCATCATGTCTTACACTGGTTACAATGTAGAAGACGCAATTTTGATCAATCAGGGGGCGGTGGATCGCGGTATTTTCCGCACAACTTACTATTCCATGTATGAATCCCGCGAGGAGAGCAGCAAAGTGGCTGGATCAACAACGAATTCTTTTTTTGGGGATGTCATGAAATATCCTGTTGTAGGTATTAAACCCGGATACGACTACAGTCACCTGGATGAATGGGGTTTAGTGAAAGAAGGCACTGCTTTAGACGACAAAATGGCTTTGATTGGAAAGATTACGAGCAGCTTGGATACATACACGGATTCTTCTGTAATGCCTAAAAAAGGGCAGCTTGGTCACGTAGACAAGTCTTTTATGACAGAGGGTGAACAGGGATTTCGCTTGGCCAAAATTCGCATTAGAGAGGAACGTACTCCGGCAATTGGCGACAAGATGGCGAGTCGTGCAGGTCAAAAAGGCACTCTTGGTCTTATTATTCCGGAAAAAGACATGCCATTTACAGCGGATGGTGTGAGACCGGATTTGATTATTAACCCCCACGCGATTCCAAGCCGCATGACGATTGGACAGCTTGTTGAATGCTTGTTTGGAAAAGCGTGTACTTATTACGGAGGATTTGGAGACTGCACCGCGTTTCAAAGCAAAGGGTCTAATGCAAAACTTTACGGAGGCATGTTGAAAAAAGCCGGATTTCACAGTTCTGGGAACCAGCTCATGTATAATGGTTTCACGGGTGAACAGTTGCAGTCTGATATTTTCATTGGACCCACTTATTATATGCGACTCAAACACATGGTAAAAGACAAGATCAATTATAGAGCGCGCGGACCTAGGACAGCACTCACAAGACAGACTGTACAAGGCAGGGCAAACGATGGAGGATTACGCATTGGTGAAATGGAACGCGACGCGATTATTAGTCATGGAGCTTCTCACTTTTTACATGAATCGTTTTTGGTAAGAGGAGATGAGTATTATATGGCAGTTTGCAACAAGACTGGAATGATTGCGATATACAACAAGGATAAAAATATATACTTGAGTCCTGCTGTAGATGGTGCGGTCAAATTTCACACTAGTTTGGATGGAAAAATGAATATAGAGATGATGAGTCAATATGGGCGGTCTTTTAGTTTGCTGCGTATACCTTATAGTTTGAAACTGTTGATTCAAGAGTTGCAGGGAATGAATGTGCAAATGCGCATTATTACGGAAGAAAATATTGACCAGTTGATGAGCATGTCCTTTTCTGATAATATTATTAAAGTAACAGATCAAGAGTTGAAGTTGGTGCAGACTGCACCAGCAAAAGATAGTACTGTAGATCCAGTTGTAGAATACATTAGCAGGTATAAAAATGCTGTAACCAAAATACAAACCAAAGCATACCAGACTCCTGTAAAGCCGCTTAAAAAGAAAGAAACGACAGAAGAAGAAAGTTCCCCTGAACTCGTTGAGCAAGAACCTAGTAGTTCTTCTCCTCCTTTTGTAAATGCAGAGTATCCTAAGGGACCTGGATATGAGGCATACCAACCCGAATCTGGAGAGATAGATTCCAATCAAATGAGTGAGAAAGGTAGCCCTGCGTCTTATAATCCAAATAAAACTTCAACACCGGAAATGCAAATGGCTAAAAAAATATACAGTCCAAGTAGCCCCACAGAGTCTCCTCCGCCAGAATTAGTGAGATTTGGAGACGATGAGTTGGAAGATTTTTTTAGCAAGATGCCAATTGGAAGTCAAAAACAAATTAGATCTTTACCTTTGCGAGATCAAATAATGGTTTTGAAAAATTCCATGGCGAAAAAGAAAACAGCAGAATCTATTTTGAATGTTCCGGAAGAAGATTCATCAAAAGAAAAAGAGAAAGAAAAGGAGAAAGAGAAAGAAAGCGGAGAAGAAAGTGAAAACAAAAATGAAAAAGAAGAAAACAAAGGAGACGAAGTAAAGAGTGGTGGTGGTGGTAGTGGAACCAAAACAGTCTCTTTTGGTTAGTATTGATTACTAGATAAAAAAAATACAATATATTACAGTGTTACAAATAATACAAGTACGTTTTTGTATTATTTGAATTTTGTTTTTACTTTTGCATGTATATTGTTATATGAATGTGAATGTGAATGTGAATATGAATATGAATAATAACTTACCCGTTGTTGTTATTCCCAGCTATGTCTAATTGTCTTCGTCATCAGACAATTCTGCCCAATTCATGTTGACTGCCTTCTTGATCGTCTTGCCAGGTGTCGCAGAGTGAACAGGCTCCTTATCATCCTCATCCTCGCTGGAGTCATCATCGCAGAGAAGATCTGCAAAGGCTCCGCCAACTTTCTTGGAGATGATCACAGCCTTGGGCGCTTTGTCGTCTGTCATCTTGAACTCCTTGGCAGGTTTCTCCTTGACTGTGCAGTACTTCTCAGTGTGTCCAGTCTTGCCGCAGTTGAGGCAGTTGGATGCAAGGAGGGTAATGCATGTGATCTTGCCGCCTGATCGCACATTGTGTCCTGTGAACACAGAGACGGGGAGACCGTGATCCTGGCACACTTTGCAGTGCATCTTGGTAGAAGGAGCGACCTTGGAAGAGGAAGAGAAGTGACGAGACATCTTGAATGGGTTGGATTGACTGACTGTCTTGACTTGATACTTTGACAACTATATGTCTGCTGGGGTATTATGCATTATACTTATTCTTAAAAATCTATTTCAATTTTTTTTGATAGGGGATAGAAGGAACACCCAGTAAAAATTGATTTTAAAAGAGCTTAAAATATTCTTTACTATAATAAGGTAGAGCAAACATGGCAAAAAATTCAAGCAGTATCATATCTTCGGTGTACAAGTCCAGGAAAACGGTGGTGACCTTGATGGAATCCAATGGGTATAATACAAAAGACTATGAGAACTTTAGTATTAACGAGATCAACTCCATGTTTCAAAACAATCAACTTGACATGTTGTTGGAAAAAAACAAGTCGCCCGTACAAACAAAAATTTATATTCGTTACTATTTAACAAAATCTATTCGTCCACAAAACGTCCAGGAAATGATTGACGACTTGTTCAATCTAGAAGAGATTTTAACAAAGAATGACATTTTGTTTATTGTTGTAAAGGATGAAGCCAACGACACCTTGATGAATTATTTAAAGCATGTTTGGGAAACAGAGGGTATATTTATCGTTATTCAGAGTATTAAACGATTACAATTCAACATTTTACAGCACACGCTTGTACCAAAACATAAAGTGATCAATATGGAAGAGGTTGATGCTATTAAAACAAAATACAATATTACAACAAATGAACAGTTTCCAGAAATTTCCAGATTTGATCCAGTTTCTCAAGCCATTTGCATTCGTCCTGGAGAAATATGCGAAATTATTCGTCCAAGCAAAACGGCAATTCAAACGCCCTATTACAGGATCTGTGTCTAGGTACTTTTAAAAAAAGTACGGCAAAATTGCAGGTGCCTTTTCAAGGCACCAGCGTTTCACAATATTGTTGTAGAGGGATTTGATTCTCTTGGTACAAGAGTCACGAAGTCGCGGCCAGTCGCAGACTGGGCGCCATTTTGCCATGCTTTTTCTAAAAGCATATTTTTCTAAAAGCATATATATATAAAAGTAAACTAAACTATGCCATCTAATATAGGAGATACTCCAGAAACAATTGATAATAATTATGAAAAATACAACGGACAACTTGTAACATTACACGAACAGTTGCCTGGTCTATTAACACAGTATCAAAAAGACTTTGTTACATATAATAAAAATCCAACGAGCTCCAACAGCGCACAAAGTATTTTTTTTAGCGACAGACAAAATATTCAAAATGCTTTCAATAATCTATTTCAAACTATTTCAAGTATACAAACAGATATAACTTCTATAGATGCATCCACAAATATTTTAAATACAAATTTAACAGCAGAAAAAAAAGCGTATAAAAAATATAGTGACCAACTTTCTTTATACGAGGGAAAAATAGATACTGCAAGTGTTATGAAAGATGATTATACCACAATGTATTTCAATTCTTATATAAGTAACCTTACTTTGTTTATTGGTATTTGTTTAGCTTTAACACTCATATTTCGTATTTTTCGCAAGTCTATTCCATCAACTATAGCAGCTGCAACAGCAAATATACCAATATTAAATCCGAAAGCAGCAGTAGCATAAGCTTTATCCTAGTATAAAACAGTAAGTTCCTGGATTTTACTTTCTTCAAAGTAAGTGACGCGATAATTATTCCATTTATCTATTATTCAACAAATATAAGAGATAAATTACACAAATCCGTTTCATGTTTTCATTTTTTAGAAAAACAAATGGTAATAATGATTATCATTATAACAATAATAAGAAGTTTCAATTGCCCAATATTCTAGTGTCGCAAAAATATAATTCGTATAATAATGGTCCGTGTGATAAAAAAATAGACTCTAGCACTTTTGATATTCTTATTCATAAAAGTAAGGACTTGGATTCTTCAATATATGGCAGCATATCAAAATTCAACCAAGATTGTAAATCCATCGCTGTAACTTGCGGAATGTTATTTATTTTGTTTTATGTGTATCGTAGACATTAATGGGGAATCGTGTGGTTCCCTCTGTAAGCCCAAGTTTTCTCTTGATAATATATAGAAAATAATTATATATAATATGCCAACAGGAACAAGCATTCTACAACAATTACAAAGTTTACTTCCAACTCTACAAAAGCAACAGACACCATTTATGGATAGTGAGCCAAATTATAGACCCGTTACTACTTCAAGTGTTCCTACTACAGCAGATGGTACGGTTGCGCAAATGCAAAATGCTCTGGCAGATATTACTTTGAAACAAAATGCGTACACTCAAGCCCAAACAAATTATGTAAATGCTCTGAATAGTTCAAGTACATATACCACAAATAAAGGTCAAACGTATTTACCCGCAATGTCTCTTGGTAAAGGGCCTACAGTACAAGCAGTACAAAATCAAGCAGCCTGCACAGCCCTATGTGATGCTGACTCAAAATGCACTGGAGCTACTTATATATCAAACGCAAGTATTAATACATGCACTTTGATAGACGGACTTGGCGTTGTACAGACTTCAACAAATGCAAATAGTTACTCTTTTGTTAAAAATCAAATTTATGCGTTGATTCAACTGAAAAATGCGAATCAATCGTTAATAAACAGTTTAAATAGTGCGGACGCGATTATTTCTGCAAATCCTAATTTGATGCAAGACTATAATGCATTATTGAATAATACGAATAATGGAGTGAACAACAGTTATAGTGCACTTTTAGAACAGCGAGAACAAATAAAAGATTTGCTAAATCAATACAATGCCTTGACTAGAGAAAGTGGAGACAGTGTACTGGGAATCAACCAGTCACAAATGTTATATCGCGTTTTTTTACTTGTCTTGGGCTTGTTAATTTTCGTGCTATGTGTAATCAAGTTTGAAATAAAACTAATGCCCGTAAACTGGATCGCTTTGGGATTTGTTCTCTCTTTTATTGTTTATACTCTTGGTATGTTGACAATTTCTGCAATGATTGCCTTGGCAGTTGTTTTATATGTGATTCTGCGTTAGGGGGAATTGGTAGGTTCCTCATAGTCTTCCCCCTTCCAAAAAAAATTGAAATGGAAAATGGATGATTATGATAATGTATAATAAGTATCAAGTGGTGGGTTTGCAATCTATATTGGGTTATTAGTGTTTATGTAATTGAGAAAAGATGGATGCTCTAGATTCTTGTTGCATTTGCTTTGAGGAGTTTGACGCTGGTTGCGCAAACAACAAGTGCACAACGTCTTGTGGTCACATGTTCCACACTGGTTGTCTTCTTCAAAATGCTGTTTATCGTGACGAGTGTCCCATGTGCCGCACAGAACTCATCAAGTCCTCTGATGATGAGGATGATGATGATGCTGACGATGATTATGATGATGATGAGGAGAGCGACGATGATGAGGAGGAGGGCGATAATGATGTTATGCCCAACATTACCGTCCACCAAATCGCCAACAAGATGAAGGATTTAGGGTATTCTATGGAGGACATGATTGTCATGATCATGGATGTCGTGACCCACGAAAAGGACAAGCAGAACAAGAAGTGGGAAGATATTGATCATCTCCGCAGTGTTGCTTGCAGTAATCTTTTCAAAATCCAGTATGGAGATATTTCCGTAGACTACCGCGACGGGCGAAGTTACGCCCAGGTGGTTGCGCAGCGAAGTTAGGTGGTTTGTCTTAGCTCGTGGTTTAATAGTTAGTTAATTAGTTTATATAGCTTTGCTTTGATTTGATTTGTCTGTAATTTATTTAATAAACTTTTTTTTTACAATTATACAATTTTTGTCTATAAGTAATATAGTACTATTTACTTATAAACTAATGCCAACCGCTGGATCTACAACAATCCCCACTTATAATACTGTATCAAAAAATCAAGCAATAAAATCAACTAGTTTTGTAAATAATAAAGATCAAGGACTCATAAAAGGTAGCGCAGAAGATAAAAGTCTTGCAAACTTGAGACAACAACTTATAGCTGCAGAAAGCCAATACAATGCATACTTTAAAGTTTTGAAAGACAAGGCTCAAAATTATTTTGATAGGGTAGATCCCAAAAAAGATTCTTATTTAAACACCAATATTATTTTTGAAAATGGCACTAATGCTTATGTTACGAACCAGGGTGTTGTAAAAACATATCCAACTGGACAGTTAAATAATATAAAAGGAAAAAATGATTGTCCATCTTCTTCATTAAAAATATTAAAAACAAACGACGTAACTACATTGATACCTCATTTGAAAGATGGAACTTCTATGATCCAAAATCAACAGTGCGGTAATGAAGGAAAAAACATTATGGTTTCTTCTATTTTACCAAGTAATATGCCAGAGCCTACATATAAAGGATGTTATGCTTCAAATTCAAATCAAAAGATGAGTTATATAGATATTAACGGCAATCCAACAGCAAGTCTACCCAGTAAAGAAGCACAAAGATTTACATATGATGACTGTAAAACCGCTGCAATATATAACGGATACCGTTATTTTGGAGTTCAAAATGCAGGCCCAAACGGAAATGGTGAAGGATACTGCGCTGTTTCTAATAGTATAGTCCCTTTTACTGAGGACAATACTTCTTATATTGTTTCCGGTACCACTGCTTTGTGGAAAAATTCAAATATGGATAATTTTATTGCTCAAGAACTTGTAGGTGCCCAACTGCAATTTAACAATCATGGTGCGTTGATGGTACTAAATCAAACAGGAGATCATGTTATTTTTACAACTCAATCTGGTAATAATTTTGTAGGTTGTTATCAAGACAGCAGAGGAGATATTAGACAGTTTGCTACAATTCCTAGTGCGTCTTTTTATAAGAACCAAGGCATAAAAGATAATTATTTAGATTACAATCTTTGTTCACAGTATGCGGAATTAAATGGGTATACTTATTTTGCCCTCCAAAATGAACAAAACGGAACAAAAAATGGAATGAATCCAGGAAAACTTACTGGTGGGGGGAGCCGTTTAACGAGAGCAGAGTGCAGGGTTGGTATGGAAAAAGATTTTTCTGATGCAAATAATAAAAAATATTTTCCCTCACTTCCAGCTGTAAAGGATAAAAGTGGAGCTGTTACTAGTTATACCAATGGATCGCAATCTTGTAAGCAATCTCCATTTGACAATGGAAGGTGGTATGGTGGAGGATCTGCAAACGCGGTATATAAAACAGGCGTGGGTTCAACTGGAAACTATTTTTTACTTGTTCAAGACAATGGAAATTTTGGAGTATATAAAGGGGACCCTCCTCGTTCTGGATCAGAAAATCTTTCAAATGTAACCTCAACGTTATTTGAAAGTAAAACAGGTGGAAAAGCAAAAGATCCAGATCCACAGTACGCGGCATCTAAGAGCAAGTATGGAAATTGTATAAGTGTATCTACAAAAAGTCCATCAGTTATATTAAAACCTGGTGAATTTATTGGATCTCTTAGCGGAAAGGCATATTTAAAAATGGAAAATACTGGGCCTAATGCCGGGTATCTTGTTTTGTACACATCCACGCGTAAAGTTAATTGTAACCTGGACAATCAAAAACACATGGTGGGTGGAGTTGGCACAAATGCTGTATATGATATAACAAAGGCTGGAGTTCCCCAAGACCTAGGTATGGCTGGTTTCGTAGATGAAAATAGCGTTTTGCACCAGTATCCATCATCTATGATAAGTTATCCAAAGTCAAATAGCAACTATGTTACTAGTGATGGAAATCCTGTTTCTGTAACACGATTTAATATCACTAGTCACACAGTTACAGGTAATCTAAATACATCTACATACAAAAGTTTAGCAGAAGCCCAAAAAGCGTGCAACAATAATCCAAAATGTAATAGCATATTGAAGGCAGATACTGCATTTTATCTTACGACAAACAAATATGGAGAGCCAACAGAAAAAGACAATAAAGCAGCAGTAACAACTTATTATCGCGTTCCACAAATAAATACTTCTGGAAGTTGTCCCAAAGGGGTTATGGGGGTTGATTCTCTCACTTGGGAAAGATACAAGAACAATGGAGGTGGACTTGGGTCTCAAATGTCACCAAACTTTGACTGCACCTTTGGACAAGCCAATATCACAGAAGATCCAACATTATTAGCTTTGAAGAAAAAAGTGGAAGACTTGCGACGACAAATTCTAGAAAAAACAAAAAGTTGGTCTGGTAGATCTCATGTTGCAAATCAAAATCATATTGGAAATAAAAGCGAGGAGACTACAAACGCTCTTACCCATAGTACCGTTGTTAACAACAAAGATAAGGAAAAAGATGAAACTTCGCGCAAAACATTAAATGCTTCTATTAAACAAAAACAGGTGGATGCAATTAAAAACGCACCAAAAAAAAGTGTAACTACGAAAGAAAAATATGGTCAAATACAAAAGTCAACATCAACGCATAAAAAAATAATGCAGAATAATAAAGGAGATATGCAAGCTGCTTCATCAAACATAAACAGTAGTACTACTACTACTAGACAAGGTTTTACAAACATGAATTCCGTAATTAACCGGATTGTAAATGACAGTTCTATACAAGTGTCACAAAGAAATTATGAATATATCTTGTGGATTGTTTTAGCCATTATTGCGATTGCTATCTGTATAAGAGTATACAGAGTCAAGGCAAAAGCATAAAATCAATACTTATAACTTGTATAAATTATTCTTCTTATATTCTATATAAGAACAATACAAAATGGTAAATCCAAGTGCAAATGATTATAACGATATAACTGCGGATATAACCGCATTACAAAATCTGCAGTCAAACTTGGAGACACAGTTAAATAATGGCCAGGGTTCGCTTACAAATGATCAAAAAATGGTTCTTACTAATCAGATTGTAAATGTGCAAACTGCGATATCTGGATTGATGTCTACTACGGCAAATTTGAATAGTGTATATGCGAATAATTTACAGAATAACACAAATACTTTAGCCACTCAAGCAAACGCATTGTCCATTATCAACAATGAAACAATAGATGCGAACAACCAAATGGCTTATATAAATGACCAAAAAATAAATAAAATGCGTCAAGTAGAAATCAACAATTACTATGCGGGTTGGTATCAAGAACAAACCAAATTATTGACTTATTTAGTATATTATGCATTAATATTTACCTTGTTGTTTTTTCTTCAAAAGAAGAATATTCTTCCTGGTCAACTCTTTGGACCCATTGTGGTTTTTCTAACAATTGTTTTTTTATTTATTGTCATTCCTGTAGTATTGTCTATCTTTAGAAGAGACAACATGAATTATTCCGAATATGATTGGGGATTTAATAAGTCAACTGCTCCTAAAATTCAAGGTGTTGTAGATAATCCCATAAATAATATTTTACCCAATCAAGCCACTAGTAGCATTATTGCACCAAGCACAGGTAGCGGTTCTGTTTGTGTTGGTTCTGCCTGTTGCCCTGCTGGAAGTGTATATGATAAAACAAATAATATATGCAAAATAGGAGATATTGGGTCTCTCTCTGGGTCTTCTACAGATTTGTCTAATGTCTTCCAAAACTTTGGAGACAATGTGTCTTCTTTTTTTAGTGACTCTACTTCGTATAGCTACTCTAATTAAGTAAGGTATATTAGGTAGAGGAAACCCTAGAATAATCTTTTAGTCGTATAATATAACTACAATTATATTTATACAATGGGCCAAGGTTCATCTGCCGTATTAGGTGAAAATAGTACATCAAGTATGATTGATAGTATTAATAATTTAGTTGCAACTGGAGCTCAAGCTGTTGCTTGTGGACCTTCTTGTCAAGCGGACAAATTAACTGCCTCTTACTATCAAGCCTATATTCAAGCACAGCAAACATTGAATACCGCTCCGCAAAACTTGGATATAGCTTATAAAAATTATATCGTAAACTCACAAGGACAAACGGCATATGACCAAATTATACAAGATTCATTAACACAACAAGCAAGCGATATTGCAAAAAAACTTCAATCCAACTTTGATGAATCTATGACGGATGCAGTTGCAATAAATGACGCATACAATGCAAGCGTTCATAATTTCAGTAACTCCAATGAATTATATCAGGATTATGTAACCACAAACAAACAATTTAAAAAAAAAATAGACTATGCAAGCAATGATATTTATACAAATGACAGAAAAAGTTACTACAATTCGCAAGAAATTTCTGGATTAATGACTTGGCATGCCGCATTTCGCTGGATATATATTATTCTATTGGTTTGTTTTTTGCTGTGCATACTTTTCGTAAAGTCGGAAAATAAAGTAACTACAAATGTCTTTATTTTGATTGGACTAGTCATTTATCCATTTATATGTAGTCCAATTGCAATGTACTTGATTGGTATTTTACAATGGATTTGGTCATTGTTTCCCAAAAATGTTTACATAAGTGATGGTTCAAGTCGTGATCTTAATAAACAGAGAGATGACGTGGATAAGTCGGTCATTAAGGCAGGCAGCAACCAAATAGGATAATGTAAAGTAATATAAAACTATTTCGTTATTTATTATAAATGACCCTATTAAACAAATTGTTTCATTTTATTCTTTTAACTTGTAACCGCTATAATATAGATGAATCACATGGTATGTCTCATAGCATGAATGTACTTAAATACGCAAATGAGATTTTTGAACAAGAGTCAAAAAAATATTCTATTGTTACGCAACATGAACAGATTATATATGTTTCTGCAGCATTACACGATATGTGTGATAAGAAATATGTGGAAGAAGATGAAGCAATTAAAGAGTTAGAACTATTTATGTGTGATAAAATGAGTCTTGTAGATATTAATGTTGTAAAGTTAATAATTACCACAATGTCTTACTCTAAGGTAAAAGTAAATGGATTCCCTAATTTAGGACCATATAAGCGTGCATATCATATAGTAAGAGAGGCAGATCTATTGAGCGCATATGATTTTGATAGATGTATGATATATAATATACATAAAAAACAAGGAAACATAGAAACGGCATTTGAAGATGCAATAAATATATTTGACAATAGAGTTTTCAAACATAATGAAGATGGTTTATTTATTACAGATTATTCAAAAGAAAAATCTTTAATATTAGAATCCAACGCTTTAAAACAAATAGATATTTGGAAAAAATTATTGAAAAAGCCGTGCTTACGCTAAGAAAAATTGGATGGATCAAAACTCCATCCTCTTTCCCCCTAATTGAGAGAAATACTTTATAAAATTTGTCTCAATTTGATACTAACTATTATATGATACTTTTACAATTTACAATTTACTTAGACCAAATCATCCATTGGTTCCTGGTTATACAAGATCTTTACATTGTGCCAACCGCTAAACTTGTTTGACTTACCAAACTTCTTATCCATGGCTTCCTCCACTTCGCTTCCCTTTGGAGATTTCCGCATACCATGCGTATCTTGAAACCACTGTTTAAATTGCTCTTGCACCTCCTTCTTCTTGATACGGTCCGTATCAATTCCAGTCTTGATAACCATCTCGCTAATAAATGCAGAAATAATATCCTGGCCCTGGCGATACTTATTGGAAGATGCAATCACAATATCACAGTCTTCCACGTCTCCATTCGTTTCAAACGCACGCTTCACCAGCATAGTAGCAAACAATGGCGCCCACTTGTGCAGCTTTTCCTCCAAATCCTTGTCCTTCAAAAACTGGTAAGGTTGCGCATTTTCACTGGTGTCAATCTTGTCTACAAAAGTAGACATGAAATCGCAAATGCGAATACGGCGCCAAGTACCATTATCATTGCTCTTGATCTCAAACAACGAATTGGTGCAAACACACAACTTGAACTGCGGAATAAATGTCTCGCTTTCCATGTAAAGTTGACGGGCCTGAATAGGATCACCACCCGTCAACTCTTTCATAATACCCTCATTGAGAGGCGTATCCTTGGACGGCTCTTGCATCACTGCATAACGCAAGCCCTTGAGTTGCATAACTTCGCTGGAAGTACCACCAATAGAGTTTCGCTTTTCCGAAACAAGAGTGATTGGAACTGTTCCCTTGTAGTCACCTAGTGCATAAGTCATCAAGTCCGTCATCTTGGACTTCCCGTTACTTCCATCGCCGCGATAAATATTGAATGTCTGGTTTTTGTTTATGCCAATCAAACAAGAAGCGAGATGGTCCCACATATATCGTCGCAACGATTCAACCGGAAACAGCTGCTCCATAAACGTCTCAATCTCATTCGCCATATCTTTTGTGTCTGAATCCTCCGGATCATATCTGCGATAATCAATTCCAGTGCTCTTGGTAATATAATCTTGAGGATAACCACCGCGAAACTCCTTGTTCTTGAAATCAACAACACCATTATTAAAACACATCAAGTACTTGTTTGCATCCATATTCTTGATGAAATGAATGTCGTAAAAGATCGCCGCCGCCTCTTTCATAATGTTGTTTTTACTGCTGGTATTTTTTAGTTGGAGCGCAATCTTGCTAATGTAACTAGACTTCTTTTTACACGCTTCCGCCTTGTCTTGATCATCTCCTGCTTTCGTATATTCTAGTTGAGCAATAATGCTTTTGTTATTGTAAACGTGATACATTTCTCTAGAAATACAAAGCCGCAACGAATCTCCCTTGTCCGGCTCCCAGCGGTGTCCGTTAAATCTATACCAAATGGGCTTGGTAGACATGTCTACACAAACATAGCGATCCTTGTACATGTAGTAGAGTGCCATTGCAAAGTCATAATCAGTTGGAGACGTGAGTGAATCTTCAACATACTTATCTACATTGTTATTTTTCACTTTCTCAAAGTCTTCAAATGCATCTTGCTTTGACCAAAACATAATAGAGCGCCTTGTTACGCCGTTTGCTTTGTCATTTTTGATGTTTTTTTTCCAAATCTCATAGAGCGCTGGAATAGTTGCATAGTCAAAGTCCGCTGCTTTACTGCGCAACATTACCCAAGATAGGAAGAGCCGGTCATCCGTGTCTTTGAGAGCAAAGGCGACCATGCGATTGAGCAAGTGAGACCCTGGATTGTAATATCTTTCTGGAAGGGTTTGCGCATACTCATGCGTTTCTTTGATGTGAAATTCCGTTGGACCAAACTGTTGAAGAATATTATCCATCGCCTTTTTCAAGATATCCTTATTCGTTATGCTTTGGAGTGAGATATCATCATCAAAATCGTCATTCGTTTCGCCGCCATTGGTAAGAAGACGGAGTTTTGTCTTTGGAATCGTCAATTTTGTCTTACTTTTTGTTGCTGCCAAAAGTATATCATACTCAGACATGATTTTAGGATTGATTTCAAACTTTGGATTTTCTTCATATCTCGCAGAAAGCTTAATGATATTCTTTTCCAGATTGAAATCCAATACGCGTTTTTCCTCCATGATAAATTGGCCATCTGAATCGTCATACTCTACTACAAAATGCTGCGTAAGCTCGTATTTTTCGTTTCCTGGTTTTCTTGAACCAAAGAGCTGCCAATTTGTCTTTCCCTTGCTAATCCCCTCGTCCAACACAGACTCCCAGCTATTGATGAGCGGCAAATCATCCGCCCAAATCTCCGGTAACTTTTTCAACATGCGATTTCTCAACATGACCTGCATTGTGCTGTCCAATTGAACGCCTATCAACATATGAATCCCATCTTTTGTCAAACTTTTATCTTCTAACCTATTTACGTGTGGTTTTTCCATAATGTACACAGAAAACTGCACATTTTTAACAAATTGCAAGAATTCCTTAAGTTCTTCCAAATACACAATCACCATATCCTGAATATGTTCTGGGGAATGTTGTCTAGTTTCCACATCATAATGATAACGAAAATCAAAATCAACCAATATTGGTCCCCCCACTTCCAGTTGTTTTTCCGTGAGGTATTCCATCTTGTTTTTTACAAAATTGTCATTATAATATAATGCAAAGAAGGTGTCAAGCTCATTTTGCTGGATAGAATAAGCGCCTCCATAAATATTCAAAGTCTTGTCTGGTATTCTTGTATGAGTTGGAACCACGGATCCGGCACTTTTTGCATTGTGTTTGGTAAGAAAATCTGTTAGGTCTTTATAAGAAGAAGACATTATCTCCGCAATCTTGGTTACTATAGGTCAATATTAAATTATTTCTATTTCATTTTTTTTATAGATTTACAGATGCGCCTTACACAATTGCTTTCTTATTTTTATATATTATGTAAACTATATAGAAATATCGTAACAAATTTATTATATACTAAAATGGCAGAAAGTTCATCAAAAAGTGGCGCTGTAACAAACAAAATTATTTCAAAAGACACGGTAAAACGACTCTTGAGCGACGTAAAAGCAATTATGAAAAGCCCGCTTGTAGAAAATGGCATTTATTATATTCATGATGATACGGACATGATGAAGGGATATGCGATGATTGTTGGTCCGGAAGACACGCCTTATTTTGGTGGATTTTATTTTTTTAGGATTGTTTATTCAACGGATTATCCACACACTCCCCCTATGGTTACTTACTTTACCAATGGCGATGGAGTGCGCTTTAATCCAAATTTGTACAAGTGTGGAAAGGTCTGTATTAGTATATTGAACACTTGGCGCGGAGAACAGTGGACGTCTTGTCAAACAATTTCAACGATGCTTCTTACGCTATGTACACTTTTATGCAAAGACCCGCTTTTGAACGAACCGGGTGTCAACAGAACACATCCGGATTTTGATAAATATACCAAGATTATTGAATACAAGAATATTGAGCTGGCCATGTTGGCTATGATGAAAAAGAAAAAGTCGGTTTATCCTATGGAATTTGACATGTTTTATCCTTATATGAAAGAACTTTTTTTGAAAAATAAGGAAAAAATTGTGGACTTTTTGCAAAAGAAGGAAAATGTGAAGGAAACGATTACTACCGGCGTGTATTCTATGACGGTTAGTATTGACTATGAGGCCCTTTTATGCGCTTTTAGAAAAATCGCGCAAAACTAGAGCAAAACTAATTCAAATTATACGCTGGTTTTTTGCACTTTTCAAAAAGTGCAAAAAATTGATATAAAAACAATATAAAACTATCATCGCAATATAAGAAGACTCTCGCAAAGTATTATGCATTTCTGTGACAAATGCAAAAATATGTATTATCTCCGCATTGATGCGGACAATCCTAATAAGTTAATCCACTATTGCCGCAACTGTGGAAATGAGGATAACAAACAACTGGATACTGTTTGCATATCAGAGACGCAAATTAAGAAAAGTAATAAGTCATTTGCTCATATCATCAATAAGTACACTAAGCTTGATCCAACTCTTCCGCGAACAAACAAAGTGCTGTGTCCATTTGCGGACTGCCCCACAAATACGAAGGATGTGGCTAGAGAAATTATTTATATCCGTTATGATGATATCAATATGAAGTATGTAAACTTGTGCTCTAGTTGTGATACTGTGTGGGAATAAGGGAACCCAGGTTCCCTTATGAACCCTCCTATAATGGTATTTCAATCTCATTATTATTGTCGCAACGCATACACGAAGAAAAATAGAACAAGAAGAATAAAACTGGATAAGCCAATTATTTTTTTATTGCAAAAACAAAAATTGTAAAACAAGGAATCGTTACCATTCCAAGACGATCCTTTAATATGACTAAAATATTCCCCTCCCTCGCATATAGAAACAGTGCAAACATTACAGTCTCCTGCAAATTCTTCATTAGACAACACACGAATATTGGGTATGTTGTCTAGTTTGTATTCACCAAGCATATTTGTTAAAAAGAACGGTCCAGTACTATTAAAAACATACAAATGTTTTCCGAACATGGCATAACTATAGGCAAACTTTGGTAACTCTTCAATGCAAAATTTCATAAAAGGATGATATGGAGTAGCCATAAAAAACATATTTGTAAATGCAAAGCTTGTATTTGCAGATTTGGTCAAAACCATATCATAAGAGAGAAAAGAATCCAATTTTTTTTTGCAAACAATATCCATATCTAAGTATATCCCGCCGTAAATATACAAGACGAGATAACGAAAAGAATCACATCTTTGAATATGGTGAGGATAACCCATGTAAGTCTTGTAAAAATCTGGAAACTTGTACTTGACAAAATCTTCCATGCGTTTGTCAGTCCATAAAATGTATTTATAATCTGGATTCTTTATTTTGCATGAATGAACAGCATCTTTCCATTCGTCTGGAATTTCTTCTGTTTTCCATGTTTGATGAATGATTTTTGGTATCATATATAGAATTGATATTATTTATAGTGAGGAACCTAATCATTATCCAAAGATAACTTTGTCAATCGTTGTCTTTACACAAAATATGTGATGCAAAAATATTCCCAGCAAAAATAAAAATAATAAAGTATAACCAAAGGGCAGCTTGAAAAGTCGTGATATAATAAAAGCTCCTATAATAGTTGACAATACATCAAAAATAGCTATGTTGAAAATACGATAAGAGTGAATACCTTTTCCAGGTTCTCCAAGTATATTTTTGTACTTGCACAAGTTCATCAAAGTGTTATTACTAATACAAAAGATAATTTATAAATTTGTTTTTAGGAGGGGTCATAGGACCGCGGTAGCGACTTAGGTTCCCCTAAAAAATTGATTTAAATATACGGCAACATATATAAAAGTATATCTCCGTAAAGTATAATGAGCGACAGCGAAGAAGACATTTTCAAGACTGCATCTGACTCCGAGTCAGATAATGATGATGATAACAGCGTTAAGATCAAAGATCCAGTAGAAAGCGATGATGAAAAAGATGAGGTTGTTCAAGACGAAAATGATGATGAAGTACCTGTGGAAGAAGATGATGAGGTGGAAGTGCAAGCTAGTGATGATGACGATGATAGTATAGATGAGGATGTGGTAGATTTAGATGAAAGTAAACCAGTAAAGATAAAAGCCGCCGTTCTAGGAAATTCTGATGAAGAAGATTCTGATGAAGAGAATGATGACGATGATGAGAATTACTTGCAAAAGTTTGACAGCCAAATCAAGGAGAACTATGTGAATGTATTTCATCCAGAATGTGTCACTCACAATTATCAAGAGATTTCTTCCTTGACTAAAGTGATTCGCGATAAAAACAACATTATTATTGATCCTCTTCACAGAACATTGCCATTTTTGACAAAATATGAGTATGCTCGCATTGTTGGGCAACGTGCGAAACAGATCAATAGTGGCGCGAAGCCTTTCATCAAAGTTCCGGAAAATGTGATTGAAGGATCTATTATTGCGGAGATGGAACTCGCGCAAAAACGCATCCCGTTTATTATTCGCCGCCCTTTTCCTGGTGGCGGATGTGAATACTGGAACTTGAAAGACCTAGAGCTGGTAAACTAGGGGGAACCGACAGGTTCCCCCGCTGCCTACTGCGTTTGGCGTACCCCCTCCTCAATCCCAACCAGAATGCCTTTTTTAAAAACACATTGACTTTGCAGTCAATATATTTTTGTTATTACAATGAGATTAATTAACGAAGTCGCTGACCGTCTACGACGGTGAGCCATTTTGCCATGCTCTCTTTTAGAAAAAGAGAACAAAACCAACTCCAACAAGATTCACGAATTCGCTCACCGTCGTAGACGGTGAGACATTTTGCCATGCTTTTTGCAAAAGCATATAAAAAATTGATTTGATTTATTCTTTTTTTTTTAACTAAATAAACATAAATCAAAATAAATCAAACCATGGAGGTCGCTGCTTTTCCTATGGTAAGAAGAAATCTGGAAGGCGATTTTCAAATTGAGGATCAAAGAGAAAGGGATCGCGACATTGATATCTATAGTAGGGTCATTGAAACTCACATGATGGATGACGACCCAGAAACAAAAGACAATGAGCCCTACTACACTGGTCTTGCTCAAATTTCCCGTTTCTACAACAAAATGGGCGAATTTTACAAAAAAAGACGGGACACAAGAAAAGCTAAAAAATACTATCAAATGTCTATTGAACTCTTCAACAGTGATGCTATGATGAATATGGCAATTCTCTATGAAGACACTGGAGGGGATAGAGAGACCATAGAGAAATACTACCTCATGTCAATAAACTGGTGTCCGGATGTGATTTCATTTTATAACTTTGCAGACTACTACAGGACAATTATGGATTATGATAACATGGTCAAGTACTACAAGCTGGCGATTGACGTTGGTTACGATCTAGAATCCATGTACAATTTGGCCATGCACTATCAAAAGACTGGCAACATTATGGAAATGAACAAGTACCTGTTTCTCTCATTAGACAATGAGATTTTGTATTATGACATGAGCCTCAATATTGAAATTAACCCATTTATCTTTTACAAGATTTTGGAAACGGAACCAGAAGATTCAGATACGACAAAAGAAAAAAAAGATTTTTGGATGAGTTCACTTACAAATATTTTCAGCGAAATTGCGATATACAAAAACAAGATTAGCCTTTTCACTAAACTCAATCACGTCACAGAATGCGGGATTTGTTACGAAGACAAGTTGAATATTGACTTGCAGTGCGCACACTGTGTATGTGTTGACTGCTACCCTAGGATCTACAAGACACTTTGTCCGTTTTGCCGTTGTAGCCAAGGAATTCCTATTATGCCTTAAAATATAAATGGCATATAAATGATGTACAAGACACTGGTTTTTGCAAACTATTTTATACTAAATAAATATTTTTTTTAATATAAATATAATAGAGACAGAAATATAATGAGCGCTGGGTCTTGGAGTAATGCAACCACTGGATATACAAATTCTAATGGATGGACTAGTGTGGCATCTAGTTCCACTGGTCAATATTGCATTACAGGAAATGAAATAGACCATAATTTGTGGACATCTTCAGATTATGGAAAAACTTGGGCAGTTACTAGCGGAGCAGATGCACCCCAAAACGATTACTGGAGGTATGTAGCCATCACTCAAAATGGGAATAGAATGGCCGCTTGTGTTGGAGAAGCGGGTTCTCCGCCAGCAACTATATATTTGTTGGATAAAAATGGAGTGAATGCCAACACCTGGATAAACATTATTCCGGATCCCACATACAATCCTGGAACAAATCCAGGAACGGGGAATAATTGGGTTAATATTGCTTTTAGTATGGATGGAAACACTTTAGCTGGAAGCAATTCAGTTGGCGATATTTGGTTATATAAAATAGCAACTTCTACATGGTCAATACCTCCCAATGTTTCTAATTATATACCAGAACAGTTCCCTCCAAGAGGAGGAAATATAACTAGCAACACAAATGGATTTATATTTGTCGCAGGATCAAACTCTATTTATACCGTATATAGTGATGGTGATGGTGGTTATATAAGTTCTATTTGGACAGTGGGCAATGCATATATAGATTCTGGAGACTATGATGGTTATCCCTGGTCTGGAGCATCAAGTAGTTTAGACGGGACTAAAATAGTAATGTGCGCAAGTTCAGGTGGAAATGATCCAAAAGATAAGATTTATATTGGAACTTTTGTACCAGGTACCCCAACAAATCCAAATCTCGCAGGGGATACAATACTTCAAATTGTTAGCCAGCCTGCTGCAGGAATTGGATTTTGGAATTATGTCGCAACAGGACCAGATGCGGTTTCTATTGCTGCATCTAAAAAAAATAATACTTCTACCGGTTCTCCTGGTGAACTTTGGGTAGGAAACTTAAGTTATGGCAGTACAACTTATACTTGGACACAACAAACGTATCAAGGTTCGCCTCTTTTTGGAGACTGGTACGGTATATCTCGTAGTACAGACCCAAATCAACTTACCAAGTTTGTGGCGATTCCACAAAATTCAACTGAATCACAGAAAACTGGTATTTGGATATTTACATCAGATCAAACAGCTAATCAGTCACAACAACCTCCGGTTCTTACTTGTTTCAATAAAGATACAAAGATTCTTACGAATAAAGGTTATGTTCCTATACAAAACTTGAAGAAGGGTGACCTAGTAAAAACTATTTACAACGACTATGTTCCTGTATACAACATAGGCCATAAAAAGATATACAACCCATGTGTAAAGGAGAGAATCAAAGATCAACTTTACGTGTGTTCGCAGAAAAATTATCCGGAGGTGTTTGAAGATCTTGTTATAACTGGCTGTCACAGTATATTGACTGCAGAATTCAAAGAAGGGGAACGAGAGAAAACTGCAGAAGTATTGGGACGCATTTTTATAACAGACAACAGATATCGCTTGCCAGCTTGCATTGATAAGAGAGCAACAATATATTATAAACATGGTCATTTTGATATATACCATTTTGCTCTAGAAAATGATGATCGTTACATGAATTACGGCATTTATGCAAATGGACTCCTTGTTGAAACATGCAGCAAACGCTACTTGGAGAATATTTCCGGAATGACGATATTGTGATAATGTAGTAGAGAGTCGTAGGTAGTATAAAACGGTAGGTTAATAGAGTAGCATACCGGTTCCCCCTAAGATATAGTATAAGATATAGATTTAGATATTTTACACTATATAATAGTAGCCACATGAAAATAGCTTTGTGTTTTTTAATAAGTGGAAAGCAAATATTAAATAAAGAAAAATTGTGGAAAGAATGGATTGAACCAAACAAGGATATTATAAACGTCTACTTTCATTACAAGGACTATGATACCATTCAATCGCCATGGATAAAATCGCACGCTATTCCCAAACAATATATTGTCCCCACTTCGTACTATCATGTGGTTCCTGCATATTTCTCTCTTATGAGTTATGCGGCAGTCACGGACAAAGAGAATCAATGGTTTTGTTTTTTGACGGAAGCATGTGTTCCCATCATACCTGCTACCAAGTTTCGCGAGTTGTTTTTACAACACAATGAGAGAAGTATCATGTCGTGGAAAAAATGTTGGTGGAATGTACAGTTCCAAAAAAGAGCCAACTTGAGATATCTCCCAGAAGAATATCGCTTGGCAAACGATCCGTGGTTTGTACTATGCAGAAAAGATGTCCTCTGTTGTTTCCACTTTAGAGAGAAAAAGACGAGACTGTTCAAGTTGATTTGTTATGGCGGACTGGCGAATGAAAGCATTTTTGCAATCATTTTGAAATACTGTGGTAGATTGAATTCTCTCGTGAACAAAGTAACACATTTGACGGACTGGGAGAGAATGATGAGTCCCACGAGTCCTTATTTATTTCGCGAAGCGACAGCAGAAAATGCGCGATTTATCAAGGCGGGTCTACAGAAAAACGAAATGGTACTGTTTTTGCGTAAACTGGTGCCTGAATTTCCGGATGCGGCTTTAAGCCCCTTTTTATAATATTATGAAAATCTATATAGAGACATGTCTAATCAAGAAAAAGAATTCATTGTCGTTTGTCCGCATTGCAAAGAGTTTATTATTATTCAAGAAATAAATTGTGGGATATTTCGTCATGGAACATTACATGACGGAAATCAAATTGAGCCTCACGCGCCAAAAGAGCAATGTGATGCTTATGTCATTCAAAAAGTAATATACGGTTGCGGACGGCCTTTCAAAATAGTAAAAAAGGATGATCAAACATTTGAGGCAGTTGCATGTGATTACATTTGAGTTAAGAAATTTCTTTTGATTGTCGTAGTCCTTTTTTTTCTGCGTCGCGTTCGTTTTTGTAATGTTTTTATTGTTTTTCTTTTTGATTTTGTTCGTTTATTTTTTCTTCTTGTTTTTTTGTGTTTTTTTTGTTTTCTGCCACCACCCATATCATGATCACTGTCACTATCCTCACTACTACTATATGGTGAAGGTGGACGAGATAAAGGTTGAGCCTCAACAGGAGCACCTGTAGAAGGCGGTGGTCTTGGAAAATCTTGATAATAACTAGGACGAGGACCATTTGGATCAAAACTGGTATAGAGCATAGGGTTAGCTCCTTCATAATACATCCCTTGATCAATTCTTCTAAGTGCTTCTGGGGATGGTTCCCTCATTGGTCCGGCAGTAGGATAACCTGGTATACCAGTTAAATCATAGTTAAGGTCATCCCTAATTGTTGCATCTGGAGCTTTAGCAGTTGGTCTAGCAATTGGTACAGAACCAGCTGGGTCTGTACTTGGACCTCTAAAACTAGCAACTGGAAAATCAAGTACAGGACTTCTAGAACGACTAGTGGCCATGCGCCTTCTACGAAGATTTGCATTCTCTGCCTCAACACTTACCGGCAAAATGAATGTTGGATATTCTGCTTGTAATTCTCTTTGAAATGAAACAGGTGCTGTTGCTACTATTACATCACGACATATTTCATCCACAGCTTGTTGACCTGGGGCACCATACTCATTAATAATTGCCTGTTTTAAATTTTCATCATTGCAAATAATGCGAGAATATCTTTTGTACAAATATGGAACTTCCCCTTTTTTATTATGGAAATAATACATACATTTTGCAACAATTTTTCTCGCTTTTCTTGTTTGCGTTTCTTGACCCGGGATATCATATGTATAGTGATGAATATACGCTAATAAAAAATAATCAAAGGCGGTCGTAAGCATATTTTCTGGATATCCATTTAACGCAATCAACTGTCCAACATTTGCTCCATCATCCGGGAGATCAAGTAATTTTAAAATAACATCAAGTTTTAAAGTATAACAAGCTATATATAGTGCAGTTACTCCTTGACTTGAATTTGAATTATCTAGCTGATTAAAATATCCCGGATTTGAATGTCCAGTTTCAATTAATTTTATTATAGTTGTTTCTTCAACACAAGGTCTTTCATCCTCATGTAGGGTTGACGTTTTACATAACAGAATTAATGCCGTTTCGCCATTTTTATCTTGAGATCCGATAGAAGCTTTATTGAGTTCTTTATTTGGATCTGTTTCGCTAGTAAGTAAATCAATAAGCGCTAAAACTATGTCATCACTATAATCTTCTCTACAAATAGCTAATAGAGCTGTAGATTCGTTATTTCTCTTTGATTGTACATGAACATTACAAGAACGTGGAGGTAAACTCTGTTGAAGTTGTTTTAGTTTATCAATTAAAGCTAATATAATATATGTTTCTTCTTTGATAAGAAGATTTTCGCATTGCTTTATCAAAGCAGTTTCTCCATTGTTGTTTACTAGTGCAAATGTTTCAATTTCGTCTATACTAGTAGCCATATCAAGAATTTCCGCAATAATTTGTGCAAATCCATCTTTTGAAGCATGCATCAAAGCAGTAAATTTGTTTTCTTGTTCTTGTACAAAAGGTTTGCATTTGTCTTTTCCTCTACGAATTAGTTGTAAAGAAATGTTAAATTCGCCGTGATAACATGCCCATATTAGTGGTGTATCGTTAACACTATTTACTAGTCCTATCATAATAGAATCTTTATCTAAATCAATAAGCGATTTTGCTATATTTAAAAGTTGAAGGTTATTTTCTTTTCCAACATCACTTGCTAAAATTAAAATGGAAAGCAACATTGAATTTTGTTTTGCAGCAACCTTATCAAAATCATGTAGTTGAGATAAATCTAGATTTTTGTCAATATTTTTAGCCATCTTGCTTAAAAAATTACCAATTTCTATTATTTGATTACTTATATTTCCTGGCATCTTTCTCTTAACACCAGGTACTTCTGGTACAAGAACATCTTCAAATATCTGGTTTACTAGAGTAAAAAAATAATCTGTGTTTTTTTTTCTTTTATCTTGCTGTTCAGGTGTTAATACAACTGTTGACATTAATTATATGATTAACTATATATTAATCATATAATATTTTACAAGATTGACTTAGCACTTCCACCTATTACCGCAATCAATACAAGTAACAAAGGTTGTCATGGGCTCATCTGCAGAACGCGTCTGCATCTGGTAATAAGTACACTTGTTGGAATGACACTTGCGACACTTGAATGAATCTGTCGCTGCCTCAATCTGCGTCTCATATTTGCACTTATCCCTTTTTATTTTCTCTTCAATAAGCTTGATCCATCGCTCTGGCTTCAACTCTTGGTGCGTCATAAATGCCACTTGTTGTGTCTTGACAGTTCCATTTATAATTTCATCTAATAGCTGTGGGTTGCTTTTCAAATTAAACAAAATTGTTCTAATGCGATCTATATAAATTTGGACAAAGTATGGATTGTCCCACTTCTTTACCACTTTACGGTTCGTCGCTTCTTTGAGCGAATAGTTGTAAATTCCTTTTTCCAAATTGTTCGTATTTTTATCGTCTTTCAAAATCTCGTTGAATTTGGCGCGGACATTACTGCGAAAATTCTCTGGCTCTGAAATCTTACGCATGTTGCTTGGCTTCTTGTTACTATATTGATGTAAATATATATTTAAATCAATTTTATATATTATCTCAAATGGTAGAAACTAAAGAGGAGGGGTTAAGGGGCACATTCCCTTATTCATAGTCCTCCTCACCCAACTCCGATCCAATATCTTCAATATTCAATTCTTCATCGTCCCCAGTATCATCTTCATCTACATCACTGCTGTCATCTCCTTCATCTGAATCATACGTGCCATCTGAATGGTCGCTATCAACTACAAATCCATCCTTCAAATAACCTTGCTTTGTCTTGTATTTTTCCGGAA
>Ga0007873_1000029_pt1 | contig 45954 bp, 50 predicted proteins | sample CryBogCBH26May08_FD_71228 | JGI IMG/M metagenome (GOLD analysis project Ga0007873, IMG submission 71228) | Freshwater microbial communities from Crystal Bog, Wisconsin, USA - CBH26May08 | ecosystem: Environmental > Aquatic > Freshwater > Lake | place: Crystal Bog, Wisconsin, USA | collected...
AACAGGCCCAACAGGAATAACTGGTCCAACAGGAATAACAGGAATAACAGGACCACAAGGCCCAACAGGACTAACAGGACTAACAGGTTTTACTGGTAGCCAAGGATCAACAGGACTAACAGGACTAACAGGTTTTACTGGTAGCCAAGGATCAACAGGACTAACAGGTTCAACTGGCTTTACTGGTCCCCAAGGACTCCCTGGGCAAGGTGGTGGATTAGTGCTTTACATGAACTACAATGATAGTTCTTTGAACATAAATACTTACACATATTATGGTCTAGACACTACCTTATTTACAGGAGCAGGAACAACAAATAGTATATCCTATTCTGTTCCAGGTGGTTACAACGGTCCTGTACCAAATTCTTCTTTCCCTGGGGCAACTGATCCAAGCAATATTACATTCGCGTTGAACACAGGAATTCTCTCAAGTAAAACTATTCCGGCTGGAATTTGGGACATGAATATTTGGGCTTCAGCAGATAAGGTTACCAAACCCGACCATTTGGAACTTTATTGGTCATTATATTATCAAGATCCTAGCGCAACATACGCGCCTGTATTTATAGCAAAATCTGAAAATACAACGATATTAGCTTCATCTACAATTACTGATGTTGAAGAAACGACAGTTAGTGGATATGTACCTAGCGTAATAGTTCCTTCATTGAATACCAGACTATTACTACAAATCAATGTAGTTAGATTTGGAAGTGCATCTACATTATATTTGGGTTTTGAAGGGGTTGGTTCGTACGCTGCTCCATCACATATACATACAACATTATACACTTCCAATAAAACATTCGTTATTGATCACCCAGTCAATCCAGATAAATATTTGGTGCATGCTTGTTTGGAAGGACCGGAAGCGGGAGTTTATTACAGAGGAAAGGGAAAAATAAAGAACAACGAGTCAACGGTTATCAATTTACCGGAGTATGCCTCATCGCTAGCCAGTGACTTTACAATACAAATAACACCCATATTCAATGGAACTGGCATTTCAACTTACAACGTTGGTGAAGTGATCAATAATCAATTCCAAGTATATGGAGAGAATGGATCATTTTTCTGGACAGTATTTGGAATGAGAGCAAGCGTGGAAGTTGAACCTTATAAGACGGATGTACAAGTGCAAGGATCTGGACCTTATAAATGGGTATAAGTATGGTAGGGAACCTACTAATTTTTTTTCATAATATAGTATAGTATATACTGTATTATGTCTACCAATGATATGTGCTTACGTATCGCATAAGCAACTTGTACCCTCCCGGTCCTATACCTGGTGATCCTGTACCTGTGCCCTGTTTCAAGGAAAACACAAGAATTCTTTGCAGAATAAATGATGTAGAAGGCTACTTGCCAATCCAATACTTGAAAAAGGGGACTTTGGTGAAAACTTTTACTGGTGCATTCAAAAAAGTAGAAATGATTGGTAAAAGACAAATGCATCACATGATTCATCAAACGAGAATCAAGGACCAACTCTACAAGTTGACTCCACAAAAATATCCTTCTCTCTTTGAAGATCTTGTCATAACAGGATGTCACTCTACTTTGGCCTGGGACTTTAAAGAGGGAGAAAGAGAGAAGACGATTCAAGTTTTGGGCAAGGTTTTCTTGACAGAAGGACATTATCGTTTGCCTGCTTGCGTAGATGAACGCGCCAAACCTTATGAGAATGAAGGAATGTACAATATATATCATTTTGCTTTGGAAAACGATGACACCTACATGAATTATGGAGTTTTTGCCAACGGCTTGCTAGTAGAAACTTGCAGCAAGCGTTTCTTGAGGGAATACTCTGGAATGAAACTTCTTGAGTAGAAAAAAAATAAATATATAAAGCCATAAATAATATATATCTAATGACAACCACTGGATTTATATTATTGAGACACGTAAATAACGAGAAAACAAATCAATATTGGAATATTGCATATGATTGCATAAGAAAATTTTATCCAGAACACCCAATTTATATTATAGACGATAATAGCACAGAGTCTTACGTAAATGATCGTGAATTATACAAAACTAGTATTATAAAAAGTGAATATCCTGGAAGAGGAGAATTATTACCATATTATTACTATTCAAGGCAAAAATGGTTTGATAGAGCTGTAATTATTCACGACTCTGTATTTATGAATTCTTATATAGATTTTGAACAAGTAAGAAGCTATCAAATACTTTGGGATTTTGAACATCACTGGGATCAAATAGAAGATGAGACAAGAATAATTAAGATATTCAAAGATCAACGGTTGTTGCATTTTTACAATGCAAAAGCGCTATGGACGGGTTGTTTTGGCGCAATGTGTGTGATTACGCATGACTATTTGAAATCAATAAATGAAAAATATGACCTAGGGTTACTGTTAGGTGACATATTGAATCGCCACAACCGTAAAAGTTTTGAAAGAGTAGTTGCGGTATTGCTGCAAGTAGGCAGACCACCATCTATATTATTGGGAGATATACACAAGTATTATAGCGGAATTGTAGAGAAGGTTACTTTTGAAATAAAAGAAAAATGCGCGCATTTACCGATTATAAAAGTTTATACTGGCAGATAGAGGAACAAAATTTCATTTTTTTTTAATAACAGTTGCCTTGGCCACGCTCGCAATAATTTTATTGAAATCCTTCTCTTCTTCTTCATCCAAGTAAGAACCAAGAACTCCGCTGTTGATCTTGTTATACTTATCGTTTTGTCTATTATGCAAATCCATGCAACCGGGATGCGCTTCTCTCCAGTCTGCCAAAAGAATCACATTTTTCCGGGTTATTTGCTTGATGCACTTGATCAACAATTCTCTCTCTTTTTCCCAACTGTCTTCATTTTTAATATGGAAGACTTCTCTCTTGGCATCACTACAATGAATAGGTCTCTTGCAAACATCTAGTTGGTTGAGTTCGCGCAAAAAGATGTTGGAGATACCGGCGGCATAACCATTCTCTCCCGTGTATTCCAAATCTTTGAAATGGACTTGGATGGATTCAATAAAGTCCTTGATATTCATCGCATCTTTGCACGTCTCATTCAAGAAAAAATTCAAATTGAAGCTGTTATTGCTGTTGGTATTATTAGAATTGACGGCATTGTAAGATCCACCAACCCCATCTTTCATGATTTCAAACATTTTTTGTTGGAAATCTTGGTTTTGTTTTTGAAGCTCCTGGTTCTGTTTTACAGTATCAATGAAAAGAACAGTTAATTGTTCCATATCCATGATGGGAGACTTTTTGTCCGGTTCAGAGATATCAATAATTTCATTTTCACCAGGAATTTCATTTGCTGTACATTTTTTTGAGTGTCGCCAAAGTCCAGTGCGGTCCATATATCCCTTATGACATATGCTGCAAGAATATTTGGACGTGATTGAGCAAGTTTTTGTTGCCAAAAAATGCTTCCGTGTTAAATTATGAGATTCAAAACTACTTTTCTTACTGGTTTTGTATTGACATTTTTCACACCAAAAACTTGAGCAATTATTTAGGTTGCTAAACGTTGCTAATGTTGCCATTCTTGCTATATATTCAGCAACAGAAAATTTTACAAAATCAAACTCTTTAAAAAAGTTTGAAAACTCCTAAAAAGTTTTATCGTAACAAACCAAAAAACCAATAAATCCATTCAAAGCATTATGATCACAACCAAAAATCCCAAAAAAGTTTGCCTTTTTTTTTTCAAAACTATTTTGGCCGAACTGAATTTGGACATTTATTTGTCCATTTTTGAGTTGGCCAAAATAGTTTTGAAAATCCGAAAAAAAGTGAAACTCTTGGATTCTTTAAGTCCGTTTGGACAATATATATTAAAACTCCTAACCGGCTTAAAGAGTTTCACTCAATTATAGAAAGCCGGTAGAGAGAATGAACCAACAAGACCAAGAGGTTCCAATTGTGATTTTTCATATTGGCGCGCAAGAATATTTTAAGCGGTGTGTGAAAATTAACTCGCAGAAAAATAAAGTATATGTGATTGGTGATGAATCCAATCAAGATCTTTTCAAAGAGAATGCGAATGTGACGCATATACATAAATCCAGTTTGAATGAAGATGAAGTAAAGCGAATGGAAAGTTGTTTTGTGAACTACAGCACGAACCAGAGACAACATGAATTAAACTGCTTTTTGCGAATTTTTTATTTGAAACAGTTTATGCTACTTTTTCAATTGGAGAGAGCGTTTCATGCGGATAGCGATTGCATCGTACTGGATAATGTGGATCACATATTTGAAGAGCTTCCTGATGTTCGTGTGGCCTATTCTGTCCAAAAACACTGTCAAGAGAGAAATCCTTATCATATGGTGGGATCCGTTCATAGCAGTTTGTTGAATTTGGATTTTTGCGACGTGTTTATCCAGCTGTGTTTTGATATATATGAAAATAGAACAAAGTATCACTTGATTGAAGAGAAGGTAAATTGGCATCGCGATAATAACCATCCCGGAGGAATATGTGACATGACCTTGTACTATTTAGTTGACGCACTAAAACTAATTCAAGTAACAGATCTTAATGAGCTGCATAAAGTAGACGACTGTTATAGCGTGTTTGATCATGCACTCTACAACTCATATGGTTATTTGGGGACGAATACTTATAGGGCAAGCGATGGAGATGGAAAAAAGAAACTGATTCAACGAGACAAGTATTATTACTTTGAAGCGGTTACTGGTGATTTTGTTAGGGCTTTGAGCATTCACTTTCAAGGTGAATGGGCAAAGTGGATTTTAGAAAAGTTGGATGACGTGAATAATGTATGCTTTTAGAAAAAGCATGGCAAAATGGCGAAGCCACCTTTGGTGGCTTGGCGTCTTCGTCTTTCTTATACCAATGGCAAAGTTATATGATAGAAAAAAATTGAAACGAAAAATTACTATGTGAATAACTTAAATAAAGTATGGAGGGATCAACTGATCGTTTGATTGGCAATTTGCCTGTATATATTGGAAAAGAAATATTCAAGTTTGTTATACCAGAGTCAAATAAGTTGGTGTTTCGTAAGTATTGTGTGCATTCAAATAATTATGCATACAATCCAAAGTGTGAGGTAGCGTTTGTGGATAACAAACTTGTAAAAAACAAAAAGGGGCTATATTTATCAAGAATATGGAAAAAAAATGGAAAGCATCGTTATTATGTAACAAATGAAATTGAAGAATATACTTGTGATGGATGTGGTAAATCTGGGTGTTGTTCACAGTTCTGTAGAGGAGGATTAGACTATACTTATTACTATGATTCAAAGTATGTTGGAAAAAATATAGATGTTGCACTGATTCAACTACTGTGTTAGAGAGATCCAAAATAAATAAAAATTGAAAAGATATTTATATTGTGAAATGCTTGCCCACTGTATGGTAGGCATGCCATTTTGTCTTACTTTTTTTACACCTTTTCTCATTCAAAACATCCATTTTATGGGCAGATTTGAGTGAAAAGGCAACGTTATTTTGGGCATTTTCAATGCACAAAGGTGTAAAAATATTCAGTACTCCGGAACATGCTTCTTAAAAAGCGATCCTTGTGAAGACAAATCCTTCACATCTGTCGTAACAATGGCCGGATTTTGATTGGCACAAGTAGACATCCATATTTTTATAATACAGAAATTTTTTTTAGGCGATATGGTAATTCCCGTTACATTGGCAACAAAAGACGCTTGGTTACTAATACTATCTCCTACTAGTACATAGCTCAACTCTTTCCAAACCGTATACACTTGCTTATTTGAGACTTTGTAAGAGAAACAACCACCGTTACGGTTTTTGGGGTCTTCCCAAATAGGTTTAATACCATCACGCATCAAAAACAACATACAATTTTTCACCAAAGATTCAGGAAGAGTTTCAGTAACAGCAATCGTCTCTTCTAGGGTGGAAAAGGTGTAAATCTTTTTGTAACTGTTGATGCTCCAGTCTGTGTCGTGCGGCAAATGTGCCCACAAACACCACCTATCAGACAGCTGGTGCAAGCTTTCCATTCTTGTTGCCAATGTAGAATGGGGAGTTACCATAATGTATAATACATATCATTTTTTTTAAATGGTTTATTATGTGTATTATTTTTATACGAAAGTTGTGTTTACATTCCTCTTTCTTTTTCTTCTTGAAAGTTTACTTGTTTCCTTGGATTCCACTTGCACTTCTTCTTCTTCTTCTTTTTCTTGAACAGGAGAAACAGAATCAGCTTCTTCTTCTTCTTGATTTTCCTCTTTTATATTTACCTGTTCATTTGTTTGAACATTATCTGTATTATTTTCATCAACGTCTAAACTTGGTGTCAAATTCAACTCACAGCGACGAATAGTATAATAAGATGTTTCATCAAAACAAATCTTGTCGTTTTGTATAATAGTCAAATCATTTACATTGCTATCAATAAATGATATTTCGTATTGATCCAAGCTACAACTATTGGAAAGAGTTGGATGTTGCTTGTTGAAAATATATTTTATAACGTGTTCATCAATGATGTTTTTTGAAACCATAAAATTATCGTGTTTGTTATTGAATTTTAATTCATAACAGTTACCATTTTCTGGTAGAGATATTTCACATATCATAAAATGATTTCTACATGGGATAAACTCGTGTGTAAATTTATCCGGGATAGATTTGTGTATAATATTGTAACCATCTACGTAATGTAAAATGAAATCATATATGCATAACACGCAATTTTCACTTGCATATTTATGCGCCATATCCATGGAACACTTGTGCACAATATTTCCATCTTTAATAAATTCTACCCATTCTGGTGGGCTAAAAGGCCACCATTGTTCAAGATGAGGCATCGCATACTTGTAAACCTTATTCGCCACTATTTGTAGTTTACTGTACAAATAAATTCCATTGTATGCGACGGAAATAGAAGCTTCACTGTATTTCTCTGGATAAAAATACCTAACTAGTTCGTGAACGCTAATAGTCAAAGTGATTAAAGATAAATATATATTCAAACTCATGAATTATATTTATTTATCATTCTTATTTATTTAAGTTGTTTGCAAAAAGAAATAAAATAATTAGGGGCAATATTCTTGAGAAATGCCATGATAGTAAGGTTGATTGATTGAATAACAATGACCACGTGTATGTGCGTTAGATAGTCCAGCCAATGTATACGAATTTGATATAGTAGGTTGAGTATTGCCAGATGTGCTATTCAATCCAAAATAGTACAATAACATGGTAACAATTACCGTCATCAACATAAACGGTATAAATACAATGACCCACGAAACTATGCTTAATCCGGATTTACACAATAGATGCAACATGAATCCAACAGTAACTGTTACGACAAATTTCATAACTGCTGTGTTGAAAAGTCCATTAAATAAATCAAATATGATTTGTGTTAATGAAAAAACTATATATATGAACGCGGGAGGACAAATGTCTATTCCATCAATGATTTGCATGCGATAGACTTATCGTTATATTACATCAATAAAAAAAGGTTCCTCTTCCTTGAAATATCCCACCTTTTTGCCTACTTCATCCTCCGCGTCAACTTCGTATATAGATCCATTTACCTCGTCGTTGGTGTAATAATCAACATCATCTATAGTGACCTTGAATACTTCCTCCTCTTCTTCCTCCTTTTCCTCCTCATCATCTTCCTCCTCTTCCTTCTCCTCTTCCTCTTCTTCTTCCTCTGCCTCTTCCTCTTCCTCTTCCTTCTCCTCTCCCTCCCCCTCATTTTCCGTTTCTACTTCTTCTTGCTCATCTTCGTCATCTTGTTCATCCGCAACAGATTCCTCTTCCTCATCACTAGGTTGCTCATCCTTAACAGCTTCCTCTTCCTCATCGCTAGCCTGTGTTTCTTCTTCTTCTTCTTCTTCACTGTCTTCCGCAGTAGGATTCAAAGAAACTTGCACTTCTTGAATAATTTTTTGATAAACAGGCTCTTGGGGTTCTTTGTATTCATTTGTAGAAACAGTATCTTGTATAGTCAAAGAAATGTGCTCTTCATTCTTTCTCAAACATTCAATCTCTTCTTTGAGTTTGTTATTTTCCGCTTTCAACTTTTGAACCACGTTATTTTCGCTCAATGATTTAGTAATTCTTTTAATAAATGGTAAAGCGAGAATAGCCATATGAGTCTCCTTGTACAACTCATAATCATCCATAAAATCATCCAACAAGTCACTCAATTCTTCCTCCAATACCTCGTTCATTTTTTTTAATAGGGGTTTCAAATTCAATCCTTTTTCTTGTAAAGACATTATAGTTATTCTATATTATAGAAATTCGTTTAATATGATTTATTAAATGATTTAAGTAAATCATATGATAAATTGCATTGAACAAGGCGAACTTGAAAAGAAGATTCAACTTGTACAAAGGCAAACAGGTTACAGTGAAGAGCAAGCAAGAGAGAAACTTACCTTGAACAATTTTGACGAGGTAAAGTGTATAAGAGAGTACTTGGGTATACCATCAACACAGAAAGAAAAAAAAACAACAAGCTTGAATCAACAAATTTACAAGGAAATACGACACAAGCTGGGAAGTGTGGAGTTGCCCAAACCTTCTAATGCATAAACAATTTAATAACGCAAATCTTTAACGGCGTCTACGAGTTCTTTTCGCTTTTGTTGTTTTGTAACGACGAGACTTACGGCCACCTGTTGGAGTCTGTAATCCGGATAATGTTCCATCTTTTGATTGACGCCCAAGAAGTCTGCGTCCAGTTTCAGCTATAGAATGGCCAGCAGATCTAAGTTGCGCGGAAGGAGCATCAATAAAAGAACTTAACGTATAATCTTTTAATCGTTGACTACTATAAGCAATATTTTTTAAAACACCTCTAATGTCTGCTTCTCTTTTTTCATCTGCAAGAGCTTTATCACCAGTCGTTCGTGATAAACTTCTTCCAAACGTTGTATTTTTTGTTTTATCAAGAGCGTTTTTTCTGGCAATTGCATTCATTATACTTTGTTTAAACATTTCTAAACCGGCTTCTGGATAGTCTTGATAAGATTCTTGATAACACGAACCCCTTTCTCGCACTTCACGACAACTAACTGGTGTTGGAGGTCTTAATCCCGGTCTTGTATAAGAACCAAGTGGTGGACTTCCTCTATTAGACATTTATGCGATCTTCTATATTATATTACTCAAAGAATATAATATATTATTAGGCAGAAGCAGGAGCACTGCTCGCTAAACCAAACTTTTCATTTACAATAGAACTTTTGCTTTGAACCTTTCTTTGCACCTTCTTTTTGGCATTTTGATTGTTGGAGGGTATCACCTTTCTGTTATTGATAATATGTTCCTCATTATCTTGATGTAGTTCTGGCATAATACGCGTCAACGGTTTGTCCACAATCAAAAACAAACGCTCGTTCCTTAATAACGCGCGATATTCTTGAATGGTCATGTTCCCATAATATTTTTCCAGCATATAAAACGGATTTGGTGCCGGCTTAATATTCTTATTGTAGTCGTATATCTTTGCATAAATGTGATTTAATAAATGATATCTCTCAAACTTATTTGAGCTATCAATCTTTTCATTCATGAGATATGCCACACTGCATTCCGGGCTGCAAAAACATCCATACACATGGTACGAATTCTTCAAAAAATATTTTGGAATATGGATTGGTGGATTATCAAAATCATAAGTACACCAAAAACAAGCAGACTTCTTGTCGCTTACATTATTTCCATGAAGCGAATGCTCAAGCTGCTTTAACTTTTTCCAAATCTCCTTCATATCAACGTCTTTTTCGCTGCTATATGTTGTCGCGTCTACTTGATCATTTTGTGTATTGTTTATATAAATACTTGCACTTTCTACAACATTTTTGTTAGTATAGTTATCTGCAGAGTAGCACAGTTCTGCAGTGGGAGTTGAGTTTGCACCAAAACAGGAACCAGAAGAAAAATTGTAAAAGTCAATAGAATTTTCTTGTTGGACCTTCAAGTCTTTCATAAAACAACGGAGATGAAGAATGATAGTAGATTTCGCGTCAACGTTATTGCTTGAGGAAACCATTTGCTGAATTATTTTCCCTCCTTTGGGTTTTCTTCCTCGCTTCTTTGAATTTGCATCGTCAACTTCATCGTTGTTAACGACTGGTTCCACCGTTTTTATATTTTCAACCGTATCTTCAATATATTTTATTTTATCCAGTTCATTTACATCGCTTGTAAGTTGCGTATCTTGAATAATTGAAATTTGAACATTTTCAACAGAAGCAGAAGCAGAATCAACTGTTTCTTGAACAGGAGAGAACGTAGGTCCAGGTTCAACAATAGTAGTAGTAGTGCTAGTATTAATAGAAGCAATCGCGGCCACGACAGGTTTTTTGGCCCTGCTTGCACGCTTAGGCTTCACTTTTGCTGGTTCGGTCATTAGAAGTACTATAAGTATACTATCAACAATCAATTTAAGTGGTTTTTAAATACTTTTTATGGAAAGGACTTGAATTAGAAAACTAGAACCTCTGTTATTTTCAACTTTTGATATCGTAGCATTTTCTACACACAGGAACATAGTTATCAGAACCAATTACCACTTGCTCTTTTTCCTGCGTTAGTCGTATACTAAATATTCCGGGTTCGCCGTTTTTACAATAGTAGCATAATGAGTTTAATTTGGTCACCTTGTCGCAAATGGGGATAAGATCTAAAATGGTTCCAAACTTCTTTCTTTGGAAGTCGCCGTCCAAGCCATAGAGGTAAATCTTTTTTTTGTCTTTCAACATTTCTGTAACACAGGGAACAAGGTCCTCAAAAAACTGTGCTTCATTAATTAATATGACGTCCGCCATACGAAGCTCCATATGTTGCGAGGCAACATCTGTATAAGCCGACTCAAGATCGCAATAATTCCATATGGAATCAATGGTGCAAGTTTGAATGCATGGTATCATGTGTTTATTGTGATTGCTCAACATTTTTTGATCATATCTTGTGTCTGCACAATGATTTATAGCGACTACGTTGATGCCGCAAAATGTATACTGGTTATAGACTTCAATCAACTTGGACGTTTTTCCGGAAAACATGGGCCCTAAAACAATCTCCAAGTAACCATTTTCATTTGAAGAAGAAGAAGAAGAAGTCGTCATTTGAATACTACTAGAAGTAGCCGTAAACCTTGTATGAAGAAGCAATAAACTCATCAAAGTTAGATCAATTTTATTATACATTAATATCAATATAAAAAGACAACAGTACTTTCAATATACGAAATAAATAAAAGAAGCGTGATGAATACATTTTGTCCGTTTGTAGAGAAACATCGCCCAAAGAAATTTGAGCATATTGTGTTGGATCCATTCAATAAAACTATTTTAAATAATATAATAGAGACATCCTATTTTCCAAACTTGCTTCTGTATGGTCCTCCAGGAACTGGAAAAACGACTACTATTATAAACTTGATAGACGCATACCAAGAAAAGATAGGGAAAAAAAACAAAGACTTGGTAATACATTTGAATGCTTCAGATGAGAGAGGGATTGATATTATCCGCAATCAAATAAATTTATTTGTAAATTCAAAGCCTCTTTTCAACAGCGGTATGAAATTTGTTATTTTGGATGAGATTGACTACATGACGAAAAACGCGCAACAAGCATTGCGATATTTACTGCAAAATTATGCGAATAATGTTAGATTTTGTCTAATCTGCAACTATATTAGTCGTATTGATGATGGTCTTCAAAATGAGTTTTTAAAATTACGATTTAATCAGCTTCCTCAAAATGATATTGTAGACTTTCTTACAAAAATATCTAGTTGTGAACAATTGAAAGTTAGCAAACAGTCTTTACACTGTATTCAAAAGCTGTATAAATCAGACATAAGAAGTATGGTTAATTTTATGCAATCTAACCAAGATGTTTTGGATGAAACAAAATTCAAAATTATAGATCAAGAAGTTTGGTCAACTCTGTTTAATAAAATACAAAAAAAAGAAAGCTTAGATGATATTGTAAAATATATTAGCGAAATAAGTAGGACTTATAATATAGATAAAAAAAATATAGTAAAGGACTTTTTAAACTATATTATTCGCAATAGAAAAGAGGTTGTCACTTTTCGGTTTCTCTCTTTTGTAGAAAATATAATACATTTTCAAGACTGCAAAATAAATCACTTTGTGAATTATACCTTGATTAAACTCTTGGAATTAGTAAGCGAATTGCCAGTACCAGTGCCAGAACCAGCACCAACGTCATCAGAAGAAAACGCAATCATTCTAGAATAAAGATTTATGATAAATTTACTAGGAGGAGAGCTAGAAACGGGGTCAGGCGACATACAGTCCCTAGAAGTTTGCTGTAATTTATTTGACTTGAAAGAAATAGTTTTCAAGTCATTTTTATCACACGATTTTTCGTATACGATTTTGGAAGAACGCATTTATATTAGTTTACAAGAAAATAAAAATGAAATAGAATAACTTAAAGAAGCTTAAAGAAATATTGACATTTTTGGTAGTAAAGAACATGGCTACATCTACTAGTATTGACGATGAGTGGGACAACTTCATGTCTTCTTCCAATTGCGATGACTTGGAAGAAGCTGGATTTGATGGAGAAATTGTTAGTAACAATATTGCAAATGAAATGTGTCCTAAAGCATCTCCTATTTATATTTCCACCAAAACAAATATCGCATTTTTGAATAAAACGGTTGATTTGAAGACAATCTTTTGGAAAATTCCAGTAATAAATTATTCGCATCCTATTACCGGAGTGGTTAAAAAACAAATGAAAATGAATTCGCTCTTTCCAGAAGAGTTGGAGGAAATTCAAGAAAAGTTGAAGGGTGAGGTTCACGTTGAACAAAACATCATTACGAGCATTAACAATCCAGCAGGTCGTATTAAGTTCAAGGATATTAGAAAGGTTGGAGTTGGAATTTGTCGCAAAGACTTGGTTAGTTATAGATGTAAAAAGAAGAGCGCGTTTTACAACTGTTTTGTTTTGATTTTGCGTGTCAAGATGGAAGGACTCTTTCGTGAATTTCATGTAAAGGTTTTCAATACTGGAAAACTAGAGATTCCCGGAATTCAAACGAATAAAGCGTTTGATGAGATTTTAAACACGGTTATATCTATTTTAGAACCGCATATGTTGGAGAGCGAAGTAAAGCTGGTATGTAAGGAAGGTTCCGTTGATACGGTTCTTATTAACTCCAATTTCAACTGTGGATTTTACATAAACCGCGAAAGCTTGTTTGAGATATTGAAGTTTAAGTATAATATTCAATGTATATACGACCCTTGTTCTTATCCAGGAATTCAATGCAAATTTTACTACAACAATGCGACCGGACTAAAAACAGAAGCGGCGGATAATTCCGGAGATATTTCTACCGTTTCATTCATGGTATTTCGCACCGGAAGTGTGTTAATTGTTGGAAAGTGTGACGAAAATGTCTTGTATGTAATTTACGAATACTTGAAAGACTTGCTCATTAAAGAATTTTCATCTATTATGTTGAAGTTGACAGATGCGAATGTGGTAAAGGAAAAGAATAAGAAGGTTAGAAGGAAGCAAATTATTGTAGAATATGAGAATTAGAGTATGCGCTATTGTTGATTTATGCAAGAGTCTAAATTTTCATTTGTGTAAGTTTGCAAAGATGTGAAACAATCGTCATAGTTGTCCAATGATAAATATATTTTTTCAAATTTTTTAATACTAGAATCATCAAGTAAATCATCGCAAGAAGATGCTACATTTTGTATCATTTGAGTGTATAGATGAATTTTTTTGCAGATACTTGTACTCTCTTCAGATGGATCCGGAGTCAAATTATTGCGAATCTCGTAAATTGTTTTTTTGTATACGTAAATAACTGCGTCTCTAGAAGTGAAATTGAGAAACATGTGTTGGTCTTTATTAATTTGACTAACAAACTCTAAATAATAAAACATGGATTTTTCCGCATAGGATTCTACAATTTCTAAATTTTTGGTGAAGAATAAAATATAATTAAAAACGTGTGTCATTGTTTCTAATCCTCTATAAAGAATAAATTTGAAACATTGGTTTTTTTGTATTTTATTTGATTTTTTCATAAAGTGCAAGTAATCTACCACAATTCTTGTATATACTTGAACAATTTCTTTCACAGAGTCTTCTATTTCTTCTTTATAATTTTCTTTTTTGCTTAGTTCGCTCATTTTATATAATATAATTAGCATTTAAATAAATATAAAGACTTGTACTTTTCTAAGTATTATAATGTCTGAACAAAAAGCAATTACGGCGGGAGGAGGTTCCACTGATTCCAATTACAGATTACCCAGCGAGGTAACGCTCAAACATGCAGCAAAGCTTGCCATTGTAGAAGATAAGCCCATCATGTTTGACTACTGGACGCATTCACTGGACAAGAAGGCGCTTGTGGGAGTTAGAGAAAGTGGAGAGAAGTTGCTTGTGAAAAGCGAGGATGAATACACAAGTCCTATTGCAAAGTTTTACAAGAGTAGTTCTGAGTACATTATTATTACGGAGAACTCTATTTATTTGGTTTGTTCCGAGATTCCTACGAGAAAAATTTCTTAGCCACTTTTAGAAAAAGTGGCGTCAAAACCAATGAATATCATTCATTTTTGAATAAAATGATATTTATTTTCCAGAAACATAGGTTCCAAATGCTTTATCCCACAAAGAAAATCGTTTTGCATAGTTGCAATTGTTTTCTGTATGATGTCTATCGTGATCTTCTGTATACAACTCTATATGAAGCATTTTAGGAAACCACATGAGTTGTGGGAAACAAGTGGTTGGATTTGACCATTTTCCGCAATGTCCACTAATTTCAATAAAAGATTTGTAAACAGTAATCAAATGAAATTGAAAATATGAAATATTTGGCAAAAATAATAACGTCACTATTGTAGGTATTGAATTGCTTATCAAAATATCAAGCGGATCTTGATAAAATGTGGTAATCGTAGTTGGATGTGAAAACTTGTGGTGTTTTTTGTGACAATATTTATAAAAGCGTTTGCTGTGCAATATCCTATGACTAACATAGTGAAGTAAATCAAATATTATTTCAAATAGGAAAGAAAGTGGCACAAAAAAACAAAAATCATAATACACATTTACCGGCCCATGATGTCCTACTTTTAAGACGACATGTTTTATAAATATATGTGTAACACACTCAATAGACGTTGTTGTTACTAAGTTTACATGAAACTCGTATTTATAATCTTCAATTGGCTTGGTTCTAGGTGTATAATATTTACTAATATCCTTTTTATTTTTTGTTCCGTATTCAACTAGATTCAACAATAAATAGTTTCTTGAAATAAACGCACCAAGGGTTAGTAATATATTGGCCGTATAATTTGTTTCATAGTAAGAAGAAATGGTGTATTGAAAAATTCCTAAACACGATAAAATAGTATTCATCGTAAAAAAGTTTTGAAGCGACGGAAACGAAAAGAACATTGTTTATATTTTGATAGAAAATAACATGAAGTAATATATGAGCAGTTCATTACATAAGGACAATGCAAATGAAAACAAGAAAACAACTCAAACTTTATTTGTATCATTTGCGGGACATGATAAAATGTTTGGTCAAATCCAACGATTTGAGTTTATTAACTTTTTCAATAAATACTTCAATAAAATAGACCGGCATTTTTATATTGACGTTCACACAAACTCTTACCATAATGGTATAGAAGGAATATCAACAAATATAGACGAAACAGTTGAATACTTACGAAAAGATATAGAAAACTACAAAAATGTGGTTTTTTTTGGAGTTTCATCTGGTGGATATGCAGCCATTTTATTTGGTTCGCTATTGAATATTCAAAGTGTTGTTGCTTTTATCCCGCAAACGATTCGTCGTAGTAAAATAGTGGATGAAAAATACCGAGACATAAGTTTGTATATAAATAATACAACGCGGTATTTTCTTTATGGAGATACTAGTATAAGTGATTCGCAACATATGCACCATATATCACATTGTGAGAGAATTGCACATCATTCAAATGTATATTTAACAAAAAAAGAAAAATTCAATTTGAAAGAAATGAGAGATAGTGGTGAATTGTATAAAATTATTTATCATGTTTTGACTCGCTAACTTAGTAAGAAATCAACTAAGTAAATTAGATTTTCCTATTATTATTATTATTATTATTATGTATAAAGAGCTTCATTTATAAGTTTTTCAACTACATTTTCATATGGAAACACATAACCTTCATTTATCCCAGTTCCTTCCACAACTTCTTGGGTTAGTATTTTTTCAGGATCACCAACAAGTAGTCTATGCGGTAGCGAATGACTACAGAGAAAAGAACTAAATATTTGTAATTTAGTTTTGTCCTGGCCAACAAATTCTAATTGTTCTTTAAATTCACTAATAGAATTAAATCCAAATACATTTGATATTCCACAGGCATGATTTACCAACTCTTTTGGCATTCTTTCAGAATGTACATGTTTTTGTTCTACATCTGTCATGCTTACAATATCTCCTTTATCCTCCACACATGAAACATTAACTTCTGTTTTGTCGTCTTTTTTTATTAAAAGAACTTCACCTTGGTCATATTTATAAAAAGTTTTAGTTTTCATATCATAACACAAAAAAATTCCTTTGTATTTTTTAAAAAGATCATATTCAAGTTTTCTTCCATCGGTTCCTCCGTATAAACGCGAACCAGTTCTAGCATTATTACTTGAAATCAAAGTAACATCTGCAATTTCTTTTTTGTTTGTAAGCCAACCAACGTCTGCTGTTGCGTTTGCGCATGTTGAAAAATGATCAACCATAGACTTGTCTGAGTAAATAATTCCTTTTAGTATAAATTTTTGTGTTACAAATGTTTTTGCAATGCTTTCAACAAGTAAGAAGCCATCGTTTAGTTTCCAAGCTTTTTGATAGTTCCAATTTCCAAGTCTAAATCTACGCGTATCTTTGTATTTTTCATCAACTATTTTACTAGTAGTTTCATCAACTATTTCACTAGTAGAGTCAGTACTAGAACCTAGAGAAAACCCATATCTAAAGAATCCCCAACTGGCAGCTGTCATAAAAAATGAAACGCCTTTGGCTAAACCAACTACTACCGGCCATAAAGCCGTCGCAATACCACTACCAGCAAGAGATATGGCGGCACCAGGGGGATTTCCAACAATCAATCCTACAGCAACAAAAGGTACCAACTTGGCCATATTAACTATAACCCTTTTTCCAATATTCATAATATTTTTATAATAGCTCCCCAATGATTCTTTATTTACGTCATAAATAGCTATAATTCTAGTAGAATTATTTATTGGACTTTTGCATTTAAGAACTCTATATTTGAATATTTTATCAAATTGTTTTTCTTTTGATATGTCCCAACTATTATTCAATTCAAAGTGTGTATGTTTTTCACTATCTCCTTGTGAAGGAATAGGAACATCGTTTGCAGAAACAGTATTACTTTCTTCCGGTCCCAAAAAGGTAATTTGTGCTGGTGCCGGTCCTGGTGCTAGTAATGGTGTTGATTCTGGTGCTAGTAATGGTGTTGATTCTGGTGCTAGTAATGGTGTTGATTCTGGTGATGGTGGTGGTGATGACCTTCCAAATACTCTTGAAAGTGAAAATAAAGAAGATTTACCGACACCACCTTTTAATAAATATTTTTTAGTTTTTTTTTTATTTGTATTATTTTTTTGTAAATTTTTTTTATTTTTTGTTTTCATAATATACTTCTATTTATATATTATAATCACAATAAAATAATAAATTTTTACCTCTACAGTTTAAAGTTAGAAAAAACGATGAATTATATAGAATTATATATAATTTATCAATATATTGCTCCCGGTGAGAGTCGAACTCACGATCTTGCGCTTACTAAGCGCATGCGATAACCAACTTCGCCACGAGAGCTTTGGAAGAGGCCCAAGACCTCTTGAATAAACTTGCATGTTGTCTTTAAATAGTTTTTTTGATAATTACAAATTATAAAATTTCTTTTAATTGATCAATTTGTTCAAGAGAGAGTGATTCTGGAAATAATACATCAAATGTGATGATCAAATTTCCGGTATGGTCTTCTCTCGTTAGTCCCATTCCAGGAATGGATTTAAAATAGGATGGCGTTACGATGCTTCCAGGATTGTTGTTGATTGTATACGTTTTTCCATTTACGTGTTTCAAAACAAAATGGAATCCACAAAGGGCCTCTTTGAGAGAAATTTTCTTATCAAAAACCAAGTCTAGACCATTTCTTTTAAACTCTGTGTTGTTTTCAATTTTGATGAACAGTTTAATGTTTCCCTTGTTGTATTCGTTGACAATGTTGCCTTTATCTTTCAATATGATGATTTCGTTGTCGTCAACGCCTTTGGGAATAGGCACATAGACAGTTTCTTGTTCAAAAATCTTGTTTCCATTTTCAATGATCCATCTCTCAATTTCAACTGGAATATTAGCTCCATGCAATACTTGTTCCATTTGTATAGTAACATGTTGAACTATAGGCGGTGGCTTCTGCATGTGCATACCTCCTCCACCAACAGGAACCCCATTTCTAAATATTTGAATGTTGGGTCCACCAACTCCACCCATGAATGGGTGTCCACCACCACTACCCCCCATTCCTCCCCCCATTCCTCCAAAAATATTTTGAAAAAGCTCGTCAATATTGTCAAATTGGCCTCCGTGTTGCGCAAACATCATACCGGGGTGCATGAATCCCGGAGGCATGCCCATGCCCATACCCATTTGCGAAAATGGATTTTTCCCAATCATGTCATATTCTCTCCTTTTGTCTGCATCACCAACTGTTTCATATGCCTCGCTTATTTTTTGAAATACGGAGGATGTCTCTGGATTACCCGGGTTCTTATCTGGATGATATCTGAGAGAAAGTGTTCTATACGCTTTTTTGATTTCCTCCTGGCTTGCTTTTTCAGAAACCCCTAATATTTTGTAAAAAGATTCACTCGCCATTAAATAATAATGTATTGTGAGATAAACTTAAATACTTTACTAACTAATATAATAACTGTTTCTCTCTTTCTCAAATGTTGCATAAATTATTTATTGACAAGTTCCAACCTATTTACTTTGATGACTTTGAAATGTATGAAGACATTGTAGAAATTCTTAAAACCTTGATATTGATGGACAATTTGAATATTCTTTTGATTGGCGATGGAGGATCTGGAAAGACATCCATGTTGAATACGCTTATTCGTGAGTATTACGATGGAATTGACTGTCAACTCTACAAAGACAATGTATTATACATCAACAACTTGAAAGAACAGGGAATCAACTATTATCGCAATGATTGCAAGACATTTTGTCAAACGAGATCTTCTATCAAAAATAAAAAAAAGATTGTAATATTGGATGATTTGGATTTCATAAATGAACAAAGCCAAGAGGTGTTTCGCAACTGCATAGACAAATATAGTCACAATGTTCATTTTATTTCTTCTTGTACGAATATTCAAAAAGTGATTGAAAGCATACAGTCTAGGTTTTTCATCATTAAAATGAAACCGTTGTCTAGAGCGAGTTTGAACAAGATAATGAATAAAATAAAACTGTCTGAGAGTATTATAGTTGATGAAGAATCTCAAGAATTTATTTTGAACATTTGCAACAACTCCGCAAAAGTGCTTATGAATTATATGGAAAAATTCAAACTACTCAATGTTCCAATAACAGTTGATATGGCCAAACATGTTTGCACGAATATAGGGTTTCATATTTTTGAAATTTACACCGGTAAAGTAAAAGAAAAAAAATTGGTTGATGCAATAACAATGTTGTACGATGTGTATGACAAGGGATACTCTGTAATGGATATTTTGGACAATTATTTTTTATTTGTTAAAACCACGAGTACATTGAACGAAGACGAGAAGTATAAAATAATTCCTTATATTTGCAAGTATATTACAGTTTTTCATAGTATACACGAAGACGAAGTGGAACTTGCCTTGTTTACCAACAATCTTGTTCAAGAAATTGTAGGGAATTGATTGTGTATTATCATATTGTCATTAATATAATTGATTATGATTTAGTATTATTTAGTATTATTATACAATACAATAGTAAATAATGAAGCATATTTTGGTTGACCTTTTACAAAAAATATCTTCTAAAAACGAGGAAAATAATCATATAGTTGATAATGCAGCATTTAAACGCGGAATGTACAATGGTTCTGTTGAAGCGTTTTTTTTCAATTTGAAACCCTACTATCAAAAGAAAAAACAACAATACCTAGAGAGAAAACCGACTTATAATAATTTCGTTACTGTTTTGAGACAAGTTTGTAATAATGAAGGTATTCAATACACAAGTCAAATCAAATATGACAAGTCTAACTATGATATTATATACTTGATAAAGTCTGGCGTGCTAGAGTAGAGGAAATACTATATTACATGATATATTTGTTGTCTTATTTCATGTAAAATAAATAAAGTTGGGAATTGCCTTGCTTGCCGGTGTCTCCCCGTAATAGAACGAAGTTGGGGGGCTAACGGGGTCTCCCCGTCAAGGATAAGAGATTGGATTATTTGAGCGAATCAAATTGTCTCCCAAACTACCATACTGTGCGTTTGTACTAATTCCCCATACAGGTGCTTGACTTGGAACACCAATCCATTGCGGTGCCCAATCTGGTTTGGCCACTAATGGTTCAAGCACGCCTCCACCCAGTTGCGGCGAGTTGGCAACAATCATGTACTTGCTCAATATTGTATTTGCTTCAAGCACTTGTTTGCTAGAAAGACGACTAAACCATTCATATTTGCGCATTTTCAATATTTCTTGTGCCGGTATCCAAATTCCATACATTTCAGAGTAAAAGTCAATGTAATGATCGGAAAGCAAGTCTTCTAATAAAACTGGTTGTTCTTCTAAATTTTTCACTCCCACTTCCATACCATTAATCATGTTCACATTTCCATCTTCAATTTTGTGTTGCATCCAGCGGTCTATTTTTCCTAAAAATGCAGATTCTGCAGTTGAGTCTCTTGATATGAGGCGTTGTATATAGTCAATAAGTCCAGAAATAAGAGGACTTTCTTTTTCTGCTCCCATAAAACGTACATCTGGATAAAACTCAAAGGCATTAGAAGTGGAGTTGCGATCTATGTTCTGGCAAACAAATATTTTTGAATGTTTTGTTCCACGCGAATACATGTCAATAAGATCTCTCATACATAAAAATGAAATGGGTACGATTACCCCTCCATAGCTGTACAATAATTTGGCTAGTCCAAGTTGTCTTGCATTTTTTTTGATTGGATCGCTAATTTTTGTCATGTCTATTTTCCATGTAGGAATCAACTTTGAAAAACTATTGTCATCAATCATGCATATTTTGAAAGAATCCTTGCAATATTGGATAATACTCTTGACAGTTAAATATAAATAAGGTTGATTTAACTCCATAGAACTTCTTGAACCAAAATCTATCCAGTTTCTGGAGTTGTACTCGTAAGGAATATGAATCCAGAGAATGGGTTTTTTATTATCAGCTAAATCTGTGTCATTCATTAAATATTCTTGCAATTTTGAATAGTCATTGATATCTTCTTCTCTTATTCGTTTGTTTTCCATACGAGTGTACAAAAACATGAGAATAATAAGAACAAAAAATACTATAGATAAATTTGAAAAAGATGATATAGTAGATGCTTTCATATAATATTGTTTACATTACATGAAGAAAATAAGGAGAAAATCACCTACTCTACTTTACTTATGTGTGAGTTTAAGTATTCCGGCCCAGAAGTCGTTGTTATTTTTTTCCGCCAATTCGGTTTGTTTAGCTAAAGAGTAGGCTCTTGCACTCGCTTGATTGTTTTCAAGCGCATTTTGTTTGTTCAAGTATTCCATCGCATGTTTCTCAGAAAGAGGTTTGATATCTTGTGTGTTGCGATGTTGTGTATATTCATTAACATTTTGAAATTTGGGCATTTGAGCATAGTCTTCGTCTGTTACTGGAATAACACTCATACTGTGTGCCTGTTTCAAGTCTTGGTAAGAGAGACTTCCAAACAAATTTGAATTGAAATCGTTTTCAACGCCAGGCAAAAGTGACCCTTGAATAGTTTGACTAGAAACCAAGTCTTGAATTTCACCTCTTGGTACAAGCGCTCTAACTTGCGCTTTTTTTTTGGCCATTTCTTGCGCCATTTGCGAAAGAGAGATATTTCTCTCTGGTTCTATGTCTTCGTTAGAAAGCAACCAGTCACCGTAACCCCCGTCTTCTTCTGCCTCTAATTTATTCTTCTCAAATTGTTCATTGAACCATTTGTTGAAATTCTGTGTTTCCTTGAGTTGTTTATTTTGTTTGAAGAACTCGGACAAGGCAACTTCTCTCTCCTTGTCTCCGTCAACGATTTCAATGTAGTTTTCCGGTTGCGACTTTTTATCGGACTTGTTTCTAAATTGATAAACTTCAAATAATACCTTGTATGCTTTGGAGTAAAAAAGGAAAAATTTTGCGGGCAACCTAGACTTGTCTGGATGTGTTTTCAAAACGACTTGTTTTGCCGTTTTTAAATGTTTTTCTTCAAAATTGGCAGGCATCTTGAATAGTCTTAATATGTCACTCAACTCGTAGTTGTCAATATTCAAATCTATTTCTTGATCCATATTCATATATTAGCAACTTTTTTTTACTTTTTTGCACTAACGTCAATCAAGTGTTGTTTACAACGCTTGAAAAACATATCTAGACCCAGTGGGACAGATCCAGTTACACTATCATCTGGAATGAACGTTTCATTTCCTTTTTTGTAGCAAAGGATGACAGGAATTCCATTCACCATTTTTTTGCTTTTGAGTTGAGCATAGAGATCAAAGCTTTCGTCTACGTCAATTTCTGCACAGATCACTTCTGGTGGCGATGTTGCGAAAAAACCATCTACAATGGGCTTGATTTTCTTGCATGGACCACACCACTCTGCGCCTAATTTCATGATGACAAGACCAGGATTTACCTTGAGAAGTTGGATAAAATCATGTCTACTGTCAAATTTAGCGATAACTTGTTTTTCCATATATTAGAATTCAGACGATCTGTTTATATTTTTTATAGGGATATATATTAGTTACTTAAACGAATGGATCCAAATGATCTCAATAATAATCCCAATAAAAATACACGAAAAAGGGATGCTTCATCAAGTCCTGGTGATGATATTGTGTTACGACTAAATCAAAGAGCTAGAGTTGATGTGCATGGAGACATAAATATACCTGGTAATTTGAGTCCCACAACAACAGCTACACTACGTTCGTTAAATGAGCAAAATAGGCTGCTTAGAGTGTTACAAAACGAAGTATTTCCCGGACATCCTAGTTCTAACAGTGGAGGTAGCTGTAGTGCAGTAGCAGGACAAGGTAGTGCTGGCGGAGGAATCGTTTGCGTAGAATCATCATCCAATATAGGTGCTGTATCTTTGGCCACAACTATATTAGAAGCAACGAATTCGTTAGAGGACGGAACATTTACTCAACTAGTTCAAAATTCTTTTACACGAGCAAACCGTCAGGACTTGCAAACTGCTCTACAACAAGAAAGAGATAATAGAGCGTTTGTTGCTCAGACAATCAATGAAAATATACAGTTGAGAAATAATTTGTTACAAGGATTATTTGAAAATACGACTGTAGCTATGTCTCGTGTTTTATTGTCTATGATTATTTTGGCATTTTTAACAAATGATGCGAATGACACTGTAATATCAACAATATTTGATCAAAGACCAATCCTGTTAACTATTTTTAATATAATTAATGGTTGCGTTCGTTCATTTGTCAGGCTAAACGACTCTGCATTAACAACAGTTGTGAGCGGTGGCATAAGTGAGAGAAATCCAAGTGTACTGTTAGCCATACCTTTTTTAGGTATGACAGCATATGGTATACATCATCTTGGACAACTGGCAAATGTTGATATTGGAGAAATATCTAATATGATTCAAGGCTTATTTACTACAGACGGATCTTTAACAAGTCAATTAGTATCTTATGCAATAACCAATTATCTTTATCCTGCAGCACAATTTGGATCTGAAGCGGTAGCAGCAGCACTCGCACAAGCGCAAGCACCGGCACCGGCACAAGCACCACCACTAGTTGCACCAGATGATTCTGCAGAGTCACAAGAGCCAGTTGGACGTGTTGTCGCAAACATATTAGCGCCTAATCCATTAGATATACCATTAGGATCACAATCACAGTCAACTGAACAAGGAGAATCACAAGAAAGTAATGCAAGCAGTCAAAGTGTATCTAATAGTATGAGAGAAATTCTTGAAAGTTGGACTCATAGTGGCAGCCATAGTCGTAGCCCATCTATTTCTAGTGAGGAAGAAATGACAGGTAGTGGTAGATCTCGCAAAAATAGACGACGAACAAGACGATCAAAAAAAAGAACACAAAAGGGCGGGAAACGTTATAGAAAAAGGACAATAAGAAGAAGAGCCAGACGTACAAGAAGATAGACTTGAGAAGTTTCCCCATAAAATTATAGCGAAGCTAGGGGCGTATGGGGTTTCCCCATAACCGCGCTAAAAATATTAATTTCATATTGTTGACATAAAGAAAACAAGATGAAAACAATCCTAGTCACTGGCGGTGCTGGATTTTTAGGAAGAAACTTGTGCGAAGAACTTTTAAAAGATAAACACAACACCGTAGTTTGCCTAGACAATTTGGTTACAGGAAGCAAAAACAATATTCGCGACTTCATGTTTTATCCAAATTTTGAGTTTATAGAGTATGATGTAACAACCCCATTCCCTTCAAACTTTATGAGAGATCCCGCAGAGTTTATTCCAGACGATTCTGGGAAAGGATTCCCGACGGGAATATTTAAAAAAAAGAATATAGACGAGATTTACCATTTAGCTTGTATTGCAAGTCCACCAAAATATAAGGAGTTCTCTCTTGAAACGCTCAATACAAGTTTCAATGGCACCCAAAATGTATTAGACCTCGCCAGAACACACGGTGCCAAGGTCCTCTTTACTTCTACATCAGAAGTATATGGAGATCCAATGGTACACCCTCAACCAGAAGAGTATTTTGGCAATGTAAATACTGTTGGTGAGAGAAGCTGTTATGACGAGGGAAAACGTGTAGCGGAATCAGTTATCTATGAATATCGCAGAAAGTTTAACATGGATATCAAGATTGTGCGTATTTTCAATACGTATGGACCTTATATGGATATCAATGATGGGCGCGTCATTACGAATTTCATAAAACAAATTATTGCGAATGAACAACTTGTCATATATGGAGACGGAAAACAAACGAGAAGTTTTTGTTATGTTAGCGATATGATTGATGGTCTCATGAAAATGATGGATAGTCAAGAAAAAGGTCCAATTAATATAGGTAATCCATACTGTGAATTTACACTCAATGAATTGGTTGGTCACTTTGAAGACTTGGTCAACAGACGCCTTGTTGTGGAATATATAGATGCCACGGAAAATGATCCCAAACAACGCAAGCCAATTATTGAGAAAGCACAAAAACTTTTGAACTGGGAGCCAGAAGTGAAATTGGAAGAAGGTCTTCAAAAAACATTTAAACATTTTGTGGGCTAGTGATTTTCTATTGCTCTTATGGAACATAATATAATAATTGATTATGTCTATTCTCATTATTTATATAGTTGATACTAAATGAATAATGATAAGGTTGATGATGTAGAAACTATGAAAATTACTTTGAAGTTAATACGTTACATCTTAGTGTATATTTGTAAAAAAATTGAATTGTTTTTTGAATACAATATTAAATGCATCTATTAGTATTTGCACGTGTTACGGCAACAATATGCAATTCATCTGCTTCGTTACTGCGTGTGTTACTTGTATGTTTGTTTTAGTTGTAGACCTTACAAGCGTCTCAAGCTTTGACATCATGCAAGCATGTGATGCAACGCATACGCCAAGACTGAGAATAAACAATGGTACGACAAATGAGACTCATGTCTCTAAAAAGCATTTGCGATATGTTGTTCAAAACTAAAGCAATGCGCATTGTACACCCTTGAACATTTAATGTAGATAATGTTTATTTTTTTTAACTTTCTTCCTCCATTACGTGATCCACAAACTTTTCCAGCTTGGGAATATCAATCTCTGGCAAAAGCACATGCGCCTCCCAAAAATACTTGCAAAAAGACCATACAAAATCGTAGTCATCTCCATACCAATCTGGATGCTCTTTCAAAAGAGGTTCGCGAAGTTTATCCGGCAATAGATTCAATCCATCGCGAGGTAAAACATAACACAACTGCACCAAAGAAGAAACCGGATTCTTTATCTGTTGAGGAATATAAACGTGATCAAAGTAAGGAATATACGCAATCAAATGCCCCAATAGCGGTGGGTAGTTGAAACGATAGTACCAACGCCAGTCTGGGCAACCACTCGTGTAATACTTCATGGTCCATTCTAGTCCCTCCAAAAAGTTGATACTAATTTCGCGCCGCTTAGGCTCGTCCGCATCAATTCCAAAAAGAGAACGATAGTAACGAACCTGCCAATATTCCGCGGTGGGTTCAATATACTTCTCCAGTTCACGTTCTGTGGTAGGAATCGCTTCAAACTTCTTGTACATTTGATCCGGATTATCATCTGGATAATAAATATGTTCGCGCTTTTCTCGTTGCTTCATTTCCTCTTGAATGTACTTCTCCTCTCGCTCTCCCAAAAAGATGACCAGTTTCCGGATATTCTTCCAAAAAATATTCTTTCCATCTGTGAGAACTTCGTCCGTTAAACCAATGACTGCCTTGTACGCATTCATCATTTTTTCAATCCCGCGACTGCGAATATTGATTGCTGGAAAATGGGGCAAAAAGTCATTTCCCAAAAAGAAACACAGCAGAATATAATCGTATACGCGATTGACTGGCTTCTCTTCTTTCTCTGCAGACCGGAAAATATAATCTTCGCCACACATATCCAAGGTTATCATATTGCTTAGTTCCGGGATATCCAAGACATAATTCTCATTAGGCTCCAAAGAAGCATCAATGGAACGAATAAACTCCGGTGTCTCGCGGAACAAATAAATATTGGGACAAATAGGCAAATGATTAATACTCAACATGATCAAGTCAGAATCAAGACCATAAATCATGTGTATATCTTGTGCAACCCCATCTTTGTGATCGCGCAAATATTCATAAATCTTGTGCTCTCCTTCACCCGGCTCATCTGCTCCACTAACAATAATTTCATTCACATCGTATTTTTCTGGGTAAGCGAAATATTGCTTCAAATGCTTGTTCAACTCCTTCATGAATTTCGTTCCAGCGGTAATCTCAACCGTATTAAATGGATCAGGACTCGCATTGCTCTTGATAGACTTGATGATATTTCCAGTATACCACGACTTGTAACGTCGCTGTCTTTGTTGCTCCAATTTCGCAATAGGCGGCGTTCCATCCAAAGCGATCATAATGGTGGTGTCCGGTTTGACAATGCTAATATACTCTTCAATCTTATGAATAACTCCAATAATAATTGCACTTGTTACATTGTCGCTAATTTCTTCAAATTTGATGTTCTTTGCCACATCATACACGATACTATTGCTGTCCAAAAAGAAATGATTCACTTTTTTATCATTTTCACACAGTTTTTTGATTATTTCTGGATATTTTTTGATGAGATTAGAAAAATACGCTGGAATTCCCATGTTAAATATAATGTTTATTTCAAAAATATATTTAAATCGTTTGTTATATGTTATTCTGGATCCGCGGAATATATATTTGATTCAAAACTACTTAAAGGCGCGCCTCCATATATATGGGCACTTCTTTATGTTGCAAACTAGCCTGACGCTCCGTAATAAGAAGAATATAGTGAATAGTACAAATAATATCCTCTGGTAATATATAGTATATATGACTAAACCTAAATTTGCATTAAATACAAATTATACACCAACAGAATCAAATACTCATAATCCAGAAGTAATGTTGTTGATTGATAAAAAAACTGTTTTTTTCCAAGAAGTAATACAAAAAACAATACTACATATTCAAAAAATGAAAATGTTTGACATTTTAGGTGTAAGCGAGGTTACTAAATGTATAAATACCTTGTATGATTTGTGTAAGAGTTTGAAAGAGTTGGTTGACAGTAAGCAAACGATTCCAATAGATACTATTTTGACAAAATTACAGGACATGAACAATGACTTGTCTAGTATTTTGAAAATATATGGAACAGAGTCTTTGGACGATTTATTGTGTATCTGTTTTGGTGGATCTACGCATCTGTATTACAACAACTTGGAAAAGTTTCAACTTTTGAAAAAATATTTTCATCCCGTGAGTTATACTGTTATTCAAAATGATAAGTATACTGGTGTAACTAATCCAGTTTATTGTTATGATATATCAAACACTAAAAAATTTCATTTGAAGGTCTATGGTATTAAAGTGAACATATACAATTCTTTTTTGAAAAAAACGTTGTGTATTGTGGGAATATTGGACGATATTATTATTGAATTTTTGAACAACAAGTATATTGAAGACTTTAAAGTGTCCATTCAAAAGAATGTACCCGATGATGAAATTTTCAAGACGCCCATTTTTAATAAATATCTTTCTTGTTTAGAATTAAAAGACTATCTTGTGTATGACGATGAAAAATTTATTTATGAAAAATATGTTGGCTATACAAGCAAGATAAATTATATGAAACAAAAACACATGCAACACATTATAAAAGAATTTATTTCTGCTGAACTTTTTGAAAAAAGACTCATATTAATACAACTTTTGATAAATCCTTCCAACTGTGGAAATCAATATCTTGCTTATTTGTTATATGACATTCTCTCTAATGACAATAATGGGAGTATAGATACTCAAGAACAAACCATTTTATTTGACAGTTTTCCTTGGTCTATTAAACAATGTTTTCGTGAAGCTATGAAAAATACAATTCAATATACTAATGAACTCGCTGAATTTGATATTAACAAAATACCCCTTGAGCAACAGATTTGCTTGATGAATGCACCAGATAGCGTAAAAGAAAAAGCGATTTCCAAATTAAAAGAAGTTAAATCTAAAAGCGAAGACTCTGGATCAAAGGCACAAAGCTATTTAAAAGGTCTCTTGAAGATACCGTTTTCTGTTTATAGAAAAGAGAAAATACTCACAATTATGAATGAAATCAAACATGAATTTAAAGAAACCATTTCTAAAGAAAATGTTTTTTGTTCAACGATTCAACTCGCGACGAAAGAAAACTATACAAGCTTGGAAATTATGAAATATATTAAACAACACCAACAATATTTTCAACAACAACTACTAGATAATAAACCTTTTATTTTGACCGAAATAAAAAAAATAAATAATTTTATAAAAGAAAATGGTGTAAAATACAAAAAAATAACTCATAGAAACAAAGAAATTTCTTCATTGAGGGATGAAATAGATGATTTTATAGCTTTTTTAAATGGAAAATATAAAATTACAAATTTTTTTTCAAAAATAGAAGACAAGTTTTCTATTATTAGTGACTATATGATAGAAGTTAAAAAAAAATTAGACAAATCTGTTTTTGGACATGAAAAACCCAAAAAACAAATAGAGAGAATCATAGGTCAATGGATTAACGGGGAGCATCAAGGCTATTGTTTTGGCTTTGAAGGACCTGCTGGAGTAGGAAAAACTTCATTGGCAAAGTATGGTCTTTCTAGCTGTTTAGTAGATGAAAACGGAGAGAGTCGCCCATTTGCAATGATACAACTTGGTGGAGATAGCAATGGAAGTACTTTGCATGGCCATAATTATACTTATGTTGGGTCAACCTGGGGTATTGTTGTTCAAATTTTAATTGATAAAAAATGCATGAATCCAATCATATTTATAGACGAGGTTGATAAAATTAGCAAAACAGAAAATGGGAAAGAACTTTTTGGAATACTTATACATTTGTTAGATTCTACTCAAAATGACTGCTTTCAAGACAAATATTTTAGTGGTATTGACTTGGACTTGTCAAAAGCACTTTTTATTCTCTCATACAACGACGTTGACTCTATTGATCGTATTTTGTTGGATAGAATACATCGTGTAAAATTTTCTAGTTTGTCACTAGAAGAAAAAATAACAATTAGCAGAGAATACTTGTTGCCAGAAATTTATAAAAAAATGGGCTTAGAAGATGTAATTTACTTTGATGACGAAGTGATAAAGTATATCGTTGATAACTATACACTGGAATCTGGTGTTAGAAAGTTAAAAGAGGTGTTGTTTGAAATTGTTGGAGAGATAAATCTTGACATATTGACAAATAAAAACGATTATTTTATAAAATCTTTTCCTATTTGTATTTCCATTTTAGATATAACAACCAAATATTTTAAAGAAAAACAACAGATGAAATGTAAAAAAATCAATACGGAAAGTTGCGTTGGTATGATAAATGGTCTCTGGGCAAATTCTTTGGGAGTTGGAGGTGTAATTCCGATTCAAGTCAAATATTTTCCTAGCAGTGAAAAAAATAGCGGACTAAAGTTAACTGGAATGCAGGGAGATGTTATGAAAGAAAGTATGAGTGTTGCCCAAACCCTTGCTTGGAATTTAATAAATAAAACAAAAGAAATGGATCCTCTATTGAGTTTGGATTCTATTCATATTCATTGTCCAGAAGGATCTGTTCCAAAAGACGGACCTTCCGCTGGAACGGCAATAACAACGGCGATTTATAGTTTATTGAGTAATAAAAAAATAAACCACCTTTTTGCGATTACTGGAGAAATATCATTGGATGGAACAGTTACGGAAATTGGTGGACTTGATGTAAAAATAATTGGTGGAATAAAAGCAGGAGTAAAATATTTTATTTTTCCAAAAGAAAACGAAAGAGACTTTGAAGAGTTTATGGAAAAATATAAAAACAATCAAATCTTATACGGTGTGAATTTTTATAAAGTATCTCATATTACAGAGGTATTTGATTTGATTTTTGTATAATAAATTATAATCTTTTATTTCTATATGAACAGTGCATCAAGTTATCCAAATACAACCGGTGGAAGTCAATTTAAATATGGCCCACCAAAACCATACGCAATATTTCAACCAGGAAATTTGTTTATTTACTTGAGTAATTTTTCTCCTATTATTGTCGCTGTATTTGTACTTACCATTTCATTCGCTGGAGATACACCAAGTTTTAAAGGGCTTGTTTATTTAGCATTCCTTATTGCATGTACATTTTTTCGTAATTATGCTTATAAAGCGGGAAATCTATCTCCAATCAAAAAAGATACATGTAATTTTATTCAATACAGCAGCTTTGCAAATACAACATTTTCTATATTTATCATGTCTTTTACAATTGCTTATTTATTTGTACCTATGTTTCAGACAAACTCTATAAACTATATCGTTGTCGCTATTTTGATTTTTTATTTTGTCCTTGATGTTGGAAATAAGGTTGTTCAAGGATGTATTAACTTTGATGTGGACGGACCATATGTTTTGTTAGATATGGTTTTTGGTTTTTTTATAGCTTCTATAATTGTTATGGCTATGCAGCTTGGTGGGTCAGACAAGTTCTTGTTTTATACAGAAATGATTGATAATAAATTGGTTTGTAAAAAACCAACTAGTCAAACTATGAAGTGTGCTGTTTATAGAAATGGACAGCTAATTGGTTAGGTTATTTTACGTAAAAATATTTTATATAAGTTCAATAAAAATTATATAAAAAAGTATAAAGTTTAATTCTATTAAAAATTTATCAAATTTGCAACAAGCCATTTTTTGAAATCATTTATAATAAGTTGTCTTTGAAATGTGTCGGTTAACAATCGCATATTTCCCTTTGTACGATATACATTTGCGAATCCATTATATGCATGTATAACGTTTATACTTTTGTATTTATCTAAAATAGAAGTTTCTTGCAGTTTTTTTCTTTTTCTTATATTTACAATGTTGTGAAGAATAAACATAGTGTTTATTAAGTCTTGTTTTGTTTTTAATTTTGAAGCATCTACTTTATTCAAAAAGATGGATGCATGATTGGAACAATCTGGACAAGGTAAATAACGACATATTCTTTTAATATAAAAAAACAGCTGTGGACCAATTTCATTGTATTTATCGTCTTTTAATCTTTGTGAAAGTGTATGAAATAATGTCCAAATAGGTGGTCCCCAGCCTTCTGGTGTCATACTATACTCTATATAATAAATATAAAGACTATCTGTATTGTTTATATAATGGTAAATTACAACTTAGAAGGCAATATTAATTTTTATGAAGAATTGTACAAATCATTGGATGAAACAGAAGAGACCAGTGTTACTAAAGGTGATTCTTTCAATGACACTTGTTTAATAACTGGAGAATCATTTGATAAATATTTTTTTACAATGGAATGTGGACATAAATTCAATTATATTCCGTTGTATAAAGACTTATTGTCGTTTAAAAATAAATTATCTCTTATGGAAATATCTAAAGTAAAACAAAATGAAATTAGATGTCCTTATTGTAGAAAAAAACAAACAAATTTATTGCCTTATTATGAAGAACTGAATGTTTCAAAAGTGAATGGAATAAATTATTGGGACCCAGAAAAGTCCGAATATGTTGTTTCTTATTTACCAAAGTGGATAACTGGTAAATGTTGTATTCCAAATTGTACATTTACCTTTGTTAAGAAAAACACAAAAGACGAAAAAATATATTGTTCAAGGCACACCAAAGAATGGACTTTGTTGTGTAATGAGTATAAAACAATCCCGGATATTAAATTGCACGGGTTTACGTCTGGAACATGTACACATCCGCTCAAGTCTGGAAAAAGAATGGGACAACCTTGCGATGTAATTGCATACACGAATACAAACGGATGTTGTAAAAGACATTTTAAATCAATGTTAAAAAATATGCCATACGCAGCAGGCGCAAGTACCACCAACCAAATAAATATGAACGAAAACTTGATTATTTCTTAAGTATAGTAAAATAAGTATAAATATATTTGTTTTGTAATTATATGGCATCAAAAGAGCAACTATTAAACAATGTGAAAGAATGGATTAAAGTGGACAATGAAATTATAAAACTAAAAAAGACGATAAAAGATTATAACAATAAAAAAAAGGAGCTTACTGATTCTTTGGTAAATGTGATGCGAACAAATAATGTTGATTGTTTTGATTTTAATGGAGGATCTATCGTTTACAAAAAAAATAAGGTGAAGAAACCAATAAATGGGAAAATATTGTTAAGTGCGTTGAAAACATACTACCAAAATGATGCCGTTATGGCAGAAACGATTGCCAAGCATATATTAGACAGTCGTGAAGAAGATATAAAAGAATGTATTTTAAGAAAGTAAAAACATAAATATATAGAATCTGTATATTTATGTTGCCTGTAAGTATAAACAAACCTAAAATAGATGATGATGATGATGATGATATTTATGTAAACTACATACATGAAAGAAAGTCGTCAATAGATAGCACGGATACAGATGATTCGTACGAACCTATTTTTAACACAATATGTTTTATAGAAAATTCAAAAAAAGAAAATTCTTCTTATTCTTACTATACATATGATTTATTGAATTACTTATCGTCTACACCTCGCATTGATAAAAATATATCTTATAAAAATATTAATTACATATACTATATAAATAATAGTCTTTTCCTTCCTTTTTTGCAGTTTTATTTTCCTACGCGACAGGAAGAAGAGTTTCCCCTTTGCGAGAGAAAAGGATCATTTGTTCAAGATGATTGTATATACACATTTTATGAAATTACCAACGAATCAATGCAATCATTGAATAAAAACTGGTTATCATTTACAGTAGATGAAATTTTAAACAAAAATAAAGCGGGTGACCAAGTAAAAAAATTTATAAAAAAGCAACAGCATGTATTATTTTTAAAAGATGAAGAAGGAAATCTTGTAGAAACGCCAGTAGTTGCATATTATAACAAATCTACAATTATATCAAAATCTGATCCCTTTTCTATTATGGGACCATATTATTATCTTGATGTTGAAGAGAGACCAAATGCAAAACGCTTTGCATTGTTTTTAGGAAGACTATATGTTCCAATGAATTTTCCAAAAGCGGGTTGGGACAAATCTTCTCTCAAGAATGGGTTATTGAGAGAAAACGATGGCACTAATAAGTACTATAGACATACCATTAAAATTTCTGATCACGACGGCAACTGGACACACAAATATGATAGCGTTTATTTGGGAAAGTTAGACTTGGATGATGGGGGACTTCTTATTGAACATTCGCAGTGGGTTGTAAAGAGTCTTGAACAGTTTTTACTATTAGAATAATGTATAATAATTTTTTGTCAAATAGATATATAGTATATAGTAACGAATGAGTGTATCAGGAATCCTTTTGGGTATTGTGTTTATGGGAGTATTCCTTTATGCAATATTTCAAATTATGCTTTTTTACGATATGAATTCAAATGAATATATGCCGTACGTGCTATTTTTCATTTTCTTATTTGTTACAACTGGTACTTTACCAAATACAATATATGCATAATGTTATAATACTATACTGGCAAATACTCATTTTCTTGTTTTTCAATAATTTTTGTTATGATGTTTATATCAAGCTGGTCTCTTAGATTGTCTATAATTTCTGAATTATTTGCTTCGCGGAAATTCATCTTCAAAAAGAGATCTTTAAACTCTGTTACGATTTTTTCATTTTTTTGATATTCTAATTTTTCTTTATCTGTGATGTTTTTTACAGCATTTTGCGAATTTGATTGAAGAACAGAGTACCAAGGATTTTTTTCTATTTCTGTAGGTATAAGAATATCGCATATTTCTGGTTTTTTAATAAGTTCATAATTATTTCCAGAAGCATCTTTAAACGTATTTTTGAATAGTTTTACTATTTTATCTGGTATAATTGGACTAGTTTCAATAAGTCTATCATATTCTTCTTTGCACGATTTGAGCATTTGTTTTACGTGGTGTCTTTCGTCTGGATGTTTTGTTATTTCAATTTTGATATTGCGATAAAATTTATCCCAAGAAATTGAACTAACCCGGTGAGCTTCATTGAGTTGTGTTATTTTTAAAAATTGTTGAATAGTAGTTACGATTCCAGCGAATAAGTTACATCCACCAACAGCCATACCAAAGTAGTCTTGATATTCAATTGGTACGCGACTTTGTGCAAAGTTGGCGGTTCCGGTCAATGTTGATATAATAATTACGGGTATTGTATACATTGCGTTTCTCCAGGCATACCAACTGTGAGCCTTTCCATGTAACCATCTGAAACACATTGCTTTATCTGCCCACTCTATTAATATTTTTTCGTGTTGTGTGGTCCAAGGATAATCTGGTGTAGTATCTGAAATATCTACAGGTACCGCACCTTTTTCATCGCTTGGTGCTTGAGTTGAATTGTCCGTATCCATATTATTTATACATAATTTATTTTTTAGTATTCGTTATTAATATGGAAGCAGAACTTGATAGAAGCATAAAAGAAATTAAAGCTAATTTTATAACTATTATGGAAATTCGTTCTGAAATCATACAAACCTTTAAAATAGTAGAAACAGTAATTAAAGAGTTGGAGGATATATATGGCGACTATATAAAAAATACCAAAGAGAAAATGAAAGTATTTGGTTTAAATCCATTTTATTTTCAATGTAGATTGGTAAAACTTGAACATGATGAGTTGTATCGTTTTAATATTGCAATTATAAATCGCATGTATTGTGAATATTTTAAACTTCACAAAATTATTACAGAATATATATCTGAGACAATAAAAGAGAATGACTCATTGAAAGTCAATTTCATGTACAAAGATTTTCCTATTTACAAAGATTTAGAGCCTTTCAAAGAGTACGATTTTGAAGTTATTTGTAAAATTCACGAAACGCTTGTTGCGATGATTGATTTTTTATTTCAACACCTTTTAAAAAAAGAGTCTCATATGAAAAACAACCAAACAAAAAATAAAACCGGACTTTTTATTGATAATTTTGTAAATACTTTGAACTATGACGTAGTTGTTATGAAAGAGAAAATTTTTCTTTTTACTCACGATCTTGAATTTTTTCACAAGTTACACATTCAATACTTGAAAAGATTTTCCGACAAAATGCTTCTTTTTAATATGCAGTTGAATGATGATCTTAAACTAAATAGCAACACTGCGCCACCACCTCCACCCGCACCACCAGTTCTACTTAGAATGGGCGGGGCGTCTTTAAATGAACTTGTGCAACAGCCGCCAAAATCCATCACTAAAAAAATATCCAATACAAATATTACAGGAATAGCGGGAGGGGGAGGAGCACTAGCAGGAAATCAAACAAACACAAAGAAAAAGGAACCCCCCAAACAACTTGATAAAAAATGGAATATTTTTGGTAAAAAAAAGTGAATGCGTCTTTAAGTTGTATTTTTAAGTCAATAAAAAATGATTTAAAAACACATTAATATATTTAAGTAGAAAACAACAAAATCATGGAAAAAAGACTAAATAAGAAAATTGAAGATTACCTCTTGGACTTTAAAAATGGCATAAAGGACAAAGCAGTTGAACTTGATTTGTTGAAGAATGATTCAACAAACCAGCTTATGGCTTATGTGTTTGACTATGAACGACTGTCTTTTGATAAGGATGACTTTTTAAAGAGGAAGCGTGTTAAGAACATAATTCCATTCTTTGATCGTTGCTGTGCAAAGCGCGCCAACAATGAACAGTGTACCAGAAGAAAAAAAGAGAATAGCGAATATTGTGGAACACATTTGAAGGGTACCCCTCATGGGCTTATTGATCTACAAGAGACGACAAATGTTTCTACTCAAAAGATTGAGGTTTGGGCTCAAGATATCATGGGGATTCTTTACTATATTGATAAAAGTGGAAATGTATACCAGGCTGAAGATGTATTGACAAATAAGGTAAACCCCAAGATAATCGCTAAATATGTCAAGAATGGTGAAGCCTATTCTATTCCTGAGTTTGGAATGTAATATGTTTTTACAAAAAATGTTAGTTTCATAATACAAATAATTTTCATACTTTTTTACATGGACGAAACTTGTAAAAAAATATTAGAACTTGTTGGGATTTCTATAGAGTCCCTTGAAAGTCAAATGATTCCACGAGAATTGTTATTGAGCAACACAAAATATGATGAAGTTAAGGATAATATTCCAGAACTAAAAAAACCATTTAGTTCTTCTTATTTGACGTGTCTTCAAGAAAACGCAAACACAAAACAAAAATGGCCATTACTTAACTTGGTTCGTCAAATACTTAATGGTTATAACATTATAATGAGGCCTATAAGGAAAAGTGACGGTTACACTCCAACTGGTATTAAAAAATACAAACGCTTTTTTTTACTTGAAAAAATGAATACTAAAAAGGTCATCTAACTTAATGCATGGGTTGCATTTGCTGTGTTGTTTGCATTTGTTGAGGTTGTTGTTGTTTTGAAGTCTGTGTCATTACATCTATGGCAAATAGAAGAATTAACGCTATTAAAATAAAAGGAAGTAATACTAAAAACCAAGCAACTCCTGTAAGATTCTTTTTGCATAAAAAGTTCAAAAACCATGTCCATAAAGCGACGAAAAATAACTTTGCAATTATTGTCATGATGGAAGCTGTTCCAAGCATCATTAACATACTAATAATGGCGAGAACGACATATACCATCGCGGGCGTACATAACGAAGTGAATGAGTTTGAACCAGAAGCCATTTATATTATATTTATATATTTTATATTTTTCTAAATATGAAATATTTATTCAAATAATCTTATAATATCTGCCTTATCAAGAGACCCGTAAAAATCTCCGTATTTTTTTCCATTTTTTTCATCATACATGTAGAGTTGCATGTATTTTATTAACGCATAAAAATATTTATTATACTTCAACTGTGCGGAATTTCTTCTTTTACATTTTATATTTTTTGCCGTTTTGGATTTTTTTATGTCGCCCAACTCTTTAAAATTTTTGATCACTTTGAATGATGACCGTTTGAAGTTTTTTTTTTCAAAATTTGGGTTATTTTTCACATAACCATAAATTTTTTCTTTACCCATCAATAATTCAACAAGACCAACTATATCGCATTCTAAATCTTTGTTATCTTCCGCTACAGTATCTATCCATTTGTAAAAAAGCTCTGGCATTTTTTTCAAGTTGGTCATTGTTTTATACTTATAGTTGTTACGCGGATCAATTGTTGTTATTTTTAAATCTCTTGCCACATTTATGTGATTGCTTCTCTCTTCTTCTGTTTTTCCAAAGAGATTTTTGTTGAATCTTTGCTTGTCGTTTGTCAAAAGAAACATGTTCTTTCTTGGCTTTTTGCATATAGTAAACCAAATTCTCGTTGAGATATACCAAAACATGATGTCATCCACACTTGAAGAAGTTTTTATAGGATACTCCAAGTTATATATGTTTAATTGATTGTTTTGAAAATACTGCAATGATATCTTTTGTTTACTTTCTTTCTCTCCATATTCAAATACCTTTTTAATATCGTACTCTCCCTCTTTAATAACTACTAGTTTAGATACTATAAAAAGAAAGCTTCCTTTTTTCAACTCTTTCAAAATAAATAGATAAAAATGCAACGCAACTCTTTTGAACGAATGATATTTTTCAAAAAGTGTGTAAATTATGTTTGCATAGTCTACTATAAAAATACTTCTTTCTTCGTTGCATAGTTCGTCTTTTTTCAATTTTTTATTTTTTTTTGTTCCATTTTTGGTGTTTGTTTTTTTTAATTTTATAGTTTTCATCTACTATATGTTTATATTTAAATAATATATGCTTAAAACTTAAATGTATATTAAATGTATGGGTATAAGATCTTTATTGTTTGCTATGTTTTTATTATTTTCAAAAGGCTCGCATACCTGTACAAGTAAAAGATTTTTGAGTATGAAGAGAGACATTGTAAAAAAAAATACCGGTCTTAGCTATAAACCAAATAAACCAAATCAACAAGAGTATGTTGGCTATTTGAACAATCCTAAAAATAAATTGATTTTTGCGGTTGGTCCTGCTGGAACTGGAAAAACCTTGTTTGCTTGCAGTAGAGCAATTCAAGAATTAAAAGCTGGTAGTATTGAAAAAATTATCATTACTCGCCCAATTGTACCTGTTGAAGAAGATCTTGGATTTTTACCTGGAAATATAAATAAAAAAATGGATCCTTGGGTCCGCCCTGTATATGACTTGTTTTTGGAAGTTTTTTCACAAAAAGAATTAGAAGCAATGGTTCATACTGGCGTCATTGAAATCTCACCACTTGCTTATATGCGCGGAAGAACTTTCAAACACTGTTTTATTATTGCAGATGAAATGCAAAACAGCTCACCAAATCAAATGTTGATGTTGATAACTAGAGTAGGTATTCAAAGTAGAATGGTTGTTACCGGTGATTTGAAACAATCAGATAAGGGAATAAACAGTGGCCTATCAGATTTCATAAAAAAATACAACTATTACAAATCTTGTCAAGAAAATAATAGCAATACAGATTTTATTAAATTGACTCAGTTCAACAATAATGATGTAGAGAGAAGCGACGTCGTTTCTGGAATATTAAACATATACGAATATTTTGACAATAATTCGCCAAATAAAATGTAAAATATTTCTTGTTGCGATTTTTATTATAAGAAGCTACAACTTGTTATAATATGAATGAGATTAGTATTTTCTAAAAAGTGTCTAATCAGGAGGGGTCGCAGGGGAACCTGGGTTCCCTGCAAGTGTAAAAAATGTGTAAAAGTGTGTGTGTGTGTGTGTGTGTGTGTATGCGCGCACGGGGAATCGGACCCCGGGAAAAAGATTGGAAATCTTGTATGTTACCACTACATCATGCGCGCGTGTTTGTTTGTTTGATAGGTAGTGTGAGTAGCCTATGTAATGTAGAGGTGTGATGTCTTTAAATGGTAAAAAAGTGTAAATATAAAATAGGGGAAACAGGTAGGTTCCCCCAAGAAGAATGTTTTATTTACACCTTTGCACATTTAAAACGCCCATTTTATTGATACAATTTTTGGGGACATATTTATCTTTCCTATTGTGTTAAAAAATACAAATAAACTGTTTTTACGCAAAACATTTTTACTTATTTTTACGCATAATCAAAGACCCAACAACTACATCATAAACTAAATTTTCACAAAAGTCTATAAATTTTTCGTTTTGTGTCTGTTGCGAAAACGCAAGTGCAAAAGTACAGAATTTTGTAATTCTACGAATATATTCTGCTTTTGATGGTTGTCTTTTCTTATTTTGTGTTTCCCAGTAAGTATTAAAATTGCTTACTGGCCAACAACTATGAGTAAATAGTTGAAAACACGCAGCATTATTTTTCAATAATTCACGAATTATGGGTTGTGACACGTGCATAGTATATCCATTATTCCAATTCAAAGTTTTTGAAACACATCCGTATCTATATACCCTATCTAATTGGTCTTTTGTAAAGCCCTTGAAGAAAATACCCATTGTAGATAATGGATATTTATCCAACAGCATCTTTAAGCGTAATGATTTAGAAAGGGTATATTCTCGTATTTCATCCTCAATCTCATCGGGTAATTTTAGAATGCGTTCTCTCATTTTGATTCGGTTCATTTACTATATAGACAAAACATAAAAAGAAATCAATTTTTTACAGTTTAATGAGAGTGCCACAGGTGAAAATCCTACTATTGATTTTACATTTTTGTATATTTTTGTCCTCTAAAATGGGCGTTTTAAATGTGCAAAGGTGTAAAAGGAAGATTGTCTTTGTAGACAATTTATGTTGTTTATGTTATGATTTTTGCAAGAGATTAAAATTAAGTAACCTACTGTTTTATACTAGTGTGTGTGTGTGTGGGCGGAGTAGGGGTATATTAGTTGTTAATATAATGCCCTTTTTTTGAACTGCAGTTGTTGAATATATTGGTCCATAGATAATAGCGAAGCTGGGGGGCTAACGGGGTCTCCCCGTAGCGAAGCTGGGGGGCTAACGGGGTCTCCCCGTAGCGAAGGTGGGGGGTGTCCGGTGGGCTTGCCCCCGGAAGGGGGGGTTACGGGGTCTCCCCGTAAGGAGATGAAACGTTGAACCCTAACCCTCTTGGTCTGTCCAAATCGGTGACACCTGGCAACAGCCTGGTCCTCCATAGCAGGATTCCAATTAGGAGAGACGAAATAAACATCGGAATAATGTTCCTGCAAATTCAAGCCTTCAGAACCGGCCTGTATCTGCATAATCAAAACCTCATGAGGTATCCTCAATAAATCGCATCGCGCGCCAAGAGAGACGCGTCCATCAAAGATAACAGCATCAATGCCTTTTTCTCTCAAAGCCTCAAATAAGAAGTCCATTTCCTTGTGGAATTGACAAAAGACAAGCTTGCCATTGCCATCGCCCTTCTTGTCAAAAAGAAGAGCCAAGAGAGAATCCATCTTGCTCATGGAATGAACTCCGCGCAAATAGGAATATTTATCGGCGTCTCTCATTTGATCTTCCACTATGGGAGGAAAAGCACAGACCTGCCGCGCTTTCATCATGAGCTTGAGCACGGCATAGTCGCCCAAATCAACGGCAAAAGAGCACTCAATCCCAGTACAAGAATTGAAGGGGAGACCCTCGTGAATGTCGCAGGCCAAGCGGCTCTCTCCACCACTAGCCCAAGGAACAGAAATCTCCTCTTCTTCCAATCCGGGGAGAGAAAGCCCCACCTCTTGTTTCGTACGGCGAAGCATATATTCTCTCTTCAACTCTGGGAGATCATCCGTCTTGGAGGCGGCAATGCCCAACACAGCACAGAGAGACTTGAAATCGCGCGCATAATTCTGGATGGGCGTGCCCGTAACGAGCCACTTGCTCCCCCCGCGAACAAGCTTGCCGCCCATATAAGCCCCCGTCTTCTTGTTGCGCATGTGGTGCGCCTCGTCAAATATAACGCGCCCCCACTCCACATTGTGCAGGTCGCTCAACTCGCGTTTCTTTGTCACAGCCAATTTGCCATATGTAGTAATCACCACAGGAATACTCAACAAATGAGAAAGCTTGATGCCCTTGTGCCACACAAGCAACTTGCGTCCGTCCAACTTGCGCAGCTGCGCCTTCCACTGCTCCACTAAAGCGCAGGGAACCACTATCAAGGTGCGCTCCACCGGCCGTGCAATCCCCAGTCCTATCATCGTAATCGTCTTGCCCAGACCCATCTCGTCCGCCAAAAAACCGCCAGACAATTTTCTCTCTTCTGCGCGCAGGCACCAACACACGCCCTCGCGTTGATAGCTCTTCTCCTCAAGACCCCGCGAAGACAGCCACGCATCATAGAGATTCATTTTTACTTTCAATTGGTCACATACTCTTTGCATTAGAGAGAAACATTGAAAAGTAGTTCAATTTTTTTGCAGATATTGGGACGGGTTTAACGGACACCGTTCATCACTGGTTTCTGCCGTTTGTCACTCATTTCTTGTTCCCCCAGACCATACATGCTTCGCACCGTTCCATCAAATGATTAAATATACAGAGAGCGGTGTCCGTTAAATCGCGCGCGAATACGCGCACCATATTAGTATAAAACTGTAGATTACTGGATTTTATGATTTTCAAAAAAGTATAAAATAAAAAAAACATATTCACTGCAAAGTACATGTGTTTTTAAATAAAACATTCTGGTTGGAATTAAGGAGGGGGTTTTGGGGGAACCTACTGGTTCCCCCTAGCGCACCATATTAGTATAAGTTCCGGTACAACCCTGCGTCATTGGGCGCACGGATCGTCACTCATTTCTGCCGTTTGTCACTCATTTCTTGTCTCCCTTAAACGCACAATACACTGTGCCAATCCTGCGTCATTGGGTGCACGGATCATCACTCATTTCTGCCGTTTGTCACTCATTTCTCGTTTCCCTTAAACGCACAATACACTGTGCACTATGCACCATATATGGTGCGCGGGATGCTAATATGGTGCAGTGGGACCGCGGACGGGGTGTATACGGTGTATTTTACCGGTACGACAGTGCATCACTTGCTGTTTATAAAAGCAATAAATAGTATAATATATTATAGTATAAAAAATGGTAAACGCATAAACATAGCGCGTAATTTTACCATGCATTTTTTAAAAAGGCAACTATAATGGAAACAACTCTTGAACAAAGACTTGAAAAATGCGAAAATGAAATAATACTTCTTCAAAGTATAATCAAACGTCTTGATACGGATAATGAATCTATCACTAAAAATCGTTTTAGCAAATACTATAATGAAAAGAAATTCTATTACGTATGCAGCTTTGGAGGTTGCGGATCCACCATGTTAACCAAATATCTCTCTAACTTTGGAAATGTCTTTCATGTTCACAGCAGAGAAACACCAGACAAACTTACATACGTTGGAAAATACATGAGTCCCAATCAAAACTCTCATCCAGAATGGTTCAATGGAGTCCCTGTAAAAGAAGAAGATTTACCAAATTGCAAAGTAATTTACTTGTACAGAGACCCAGTGAAATGCATATACAGTCGTTTCATAACAAATAATACTCCAGAAAAACCACAACGAAATCATATATTCAACATACAATGCCCCAAACGATTCATCTACTTGCACGATGTTGCAGCTCAAAAAAAAGACCTATATTGCCTAGAAGAATTTTTTGATAACTATACACAACCCCCTCCAAATAACAGACAACGAAACTATGATATTATTCCTGTTGAATACAACCAATTTTTTGATGATATACCCGCCTTCAATCGTATTCTTGAATTGCCCAATGATGAATCTTTGTTTCCTACCAAAAAAGAAACAAAGAGAGACACACCTTACAAAGAGGAACTTTACGAGGTGTATCAACCATTGCTGGAAAAGATGCATTTACGGGGTTGCTCTGCATACCCGTAAGCCCCCTAGGCTTTGCCCTGGGTTACATATTGAATGGGATTTGATGACTTAACCATAATTATTCTCAATTTATTATGGTTAAAGATAAATTTGTATAATATTTTAAATGAGATTAATTTGAGTTATAGTATTTAATCTCATTTAGAATTGAACTCAAAGCGAAGCTGGGGGACTACGGGTATGCGGAGCAACCCTGTATTAGATGAGGTGCTTCAAAGACTTGTGTACATATTCGTCATCCCAACAGTTTTCATTCATGTGAATGTATCCGCGATCCAATAAAAAATCGTGCATTTGTGTTCTCTTGGGCTCAATAAAATTGTGTTCTAAATGAATGAGACCAAAGTTGTACTCGTCGTAGTTGTTTGACTTCAAAATCTCAAACTCACTCCCCTCCGTATCCAGAGAGAAATAATCAATCATGGCCGGTGCATTGTTTTCTCTCAACAAGTCGTAAAGAGTGATCGTTTCAACTTGAACTTGATGCTCCACATTTAATGTATCTACGTGCTTATCAACATGCTCAACAATTCCTGCAAGCAAAGAACATTCCGGTATATTGAAGGTTACCGTTGAGTTGGAAATGTTGCAAACCGCACGATTGATACAAATAGAATTTTTTCTTAATGCCTTCAAATCATTGAATTTATTGGGAACCGGCTCCACACAAATTCCTTTCCACCCATAGTTTTTTTCCAGCAAAAAAGTATTGGAAAGGTCAAATCCATCATTCGCACCAATATCTAAGTAAAATCCTCCAGTTTTGTGTCTATAAAAATCGCAACAGCGAACATCTTGTCTTGTTTCACATTGAGAATAAGTTTCAATTTCAACCCACTCGCCCATACTAAGCATAAATAAGAATAATCTTTTTATTGGACGCATGCTTTTTTTAAAAGCATAAAGCATATAAAATTGAAATGGAAATTTACTTTCTCTCTTAATCATAATATCCTTCGCCAATCAACCTTTCAAATGAAGTCCGTCTCCGCCGCTTTCAAGATTCCGGAAAACATAGTAGATAAGATTCTCGCCAACGTGGCTGCTTTGAACAAAGAGACTTGGACACAAAGAATCAAGCCAAACGGGAAAGGAAAAATCAAACTAAATCACCTCTCTCACACTGTACAAACTCTTACTACTCACATTAAAGAAAAAGGTAGGCTGAACAGAAATAGTTACAGCAAATATGTAGAAATATATAATACAAACCCGAACAAGAGAGAAGAAGATATTCCAATCATTACTGGCATGGTAAGTTATCACCACCTCGTTGTAAACAATGACAGAAATCCAAGAGACGACGCCAAAGAATTAATCTATATTCTTTTTGAAGAAGACAATCCAAACACCTTTGCATTAATTTGTAATTCATATGATTGGCGAGAATCCGGTTTTGTATTTTATCATGGCACCTTGTACAGTAACAACACAACTTATAAAATAACTAAACAAATAGACGGATTTAAAATGATTTCTAGTTACGACGACGAAGGCGAGCCTAACCCAGAACAAGATTGGTTTGAATGTTTTGATTCTTATACGATAAGATAAATAGAGATATAGGTAGGTAGACATATAGGTAGATAAAATTTGTAAACCCAAGTTAAGTTTTTGTAAAACAAAAAATTAACCAAAACTAAACCCAGACCCTTACGCTTCGTAGAGGGCTCGAACCTCTGACCTTACGGTTAACAGCCGTACGCTACTACCAACTGAGCTAACGAAGCAGAATGATATACAACTTATATAACTTGCATTATACTTGTATATACATTGTATTGCACTTTGTTTTTATATAATTTTTTATTGTATATAATAAACATAATCATGATTAGCCACCTCCTCAAGTTCATTTTATACATATCCCCAAAACCGCAGGAAATTCCCTTTCTCTCTACTTGAAAGATTATGTAGCCAATCAA
>Ga0007873_1000031_pt1 | contig 44750 bp, 48 predicted proteins | sample CryBogCBH26May08_FD_71228 | JGI IMG/M metagenome (GOLD analysis project Ga0007873, IMG submission 71228) | Freshwater microbial communities from Crystal Bog, Wisconsin, USA - CBH26May08 | ecosystem: Environmental > Aquatic > Freshwater > Lake | place: Crystal Bog, Wisconsin, USA | collected...
GAACCAGATGAAATAGTAATACAAGGGGTTCTATTCTAAAAAATGAACAATATCGCTCTGTAGCTCAATATTGCTAAGGTTCTTTTTTGTTGAATTAAATATTTAGGACAGTATTGATTTCAAAACATTTATTTATGTTTAACCCAAATTACGCATTAGAGCTCGTTATGAAGGTTACAAATACAATAAAAACGAGTGTTTGTGTAGATTTTTTGTTAGCAATCATAGTGAACTATGGTAATAACAAAAAATCAAGCAAACGCTTGTGTTTGAAGTATTTGAAAACGGTAATAGAATTCAATTGCTTAATCTGGGTTAAACAAGGAACTGATCTGTTTAGACATCAAAATTGTCCTTTTTTTAAATTATTGTTTATGAATAGTAAGTCATCGTTAATAATAATTCTATTTATATTGTTTTTACAGGGAGTATGCTTTTCTCAGGTAGTAAATAAAAGTAAGTTTCCTTCTTCCGGATGGCTCTCATTTGGAATGAGAAGTACATTAAGCACCTTTGATGGAGATGGCAATGGACTGGGCTATGGTGGTCAATTTCAAATAAAATTAAGTAGTAGAGTGAATACTGATTGGTTTGGCGATTACATTTCTATTAATGTATCGGACAAAGTAAGAAGCGAATATTACCACATTGGATGGTCAGTAGTTTATTACCCTTTTGAACAATATCAATATCCAAGGCTTTTGCAGCCATATATTCTGGCAGGCCATTGTTTTGATTACAATAAAAAAACAGAAATGGCTAATTCATCCAATTCTAAAGATAGATGGGGTCGGCTGTGCAAGCAGGCATAGGTACTCATTTTAATTTATCCGAAAAATTTGACATCTCTTTCACTTGCCAATATATGCTTCATCTAACCAATGAACTAGATGCAGATTTTAGTAATAACAAAGTAACCATTGTAGACATAGGTGAAAACACTTTGCAAGGTCATTTATTATCTACTATTAGTTTTAATTATAGACTATGCAGATTATGGAAAAAATAAAATCAATATTGTTCCTTCTTCTTTCTTCATTTTTAATATTGAACTGTGAGGCTCAGGAAACACCTGTATTAGCACCTGGATTATTAAGTTCTCAGTGTACTTTTACTCCATCTCATATGTTTTGTGACAAACAAACTTACATATATATACATGGTGGTTTGGAATGCTATATAACTAAAAAGCTTTCCGTTACAGGAGAAATTTATTACAATGCTGGAGCACTATCCCATAGCAATACTTTTGAGTATAATCATAGTTTATTCTTCGGTTCCAACTGGCATTTCACCAAAGCAAATAACGACTTTTTTTTAGGGCTTCATCCTGGTCTTTCACTAACTAAATTGAATGCTAAAAATAATAATATAACAGAAACTTCAGCAGGTATCAACCCTCTAATCTCTGCAGTTGTAGGATATAACTTTTTTATAAATAAATATTTTCATTTCTTTTTAGATACAAGGTATATTCTAGGAGATCACAACTATGATATACATAAAAGTCTTTCCTAACTAAAGTTTTCTGCAGGACTAGGTTTTAATTTGAACACTAAAAAATTACAATAACCCAGGTTTATTTAGCATCTAGGAAGTTTATACCTTCCACTTCTTTATTACATTCTTCTATATAGGTAAGTATTTCGTCTCTACCTATTTTCTTTTCTGCGCTGGATTGAAAATATCTAGGAGGAGTTTCCCAGGTTTCGGATAACTCTTTAATAAATGATACTACATTTCTTTTTACAGCACCAGGTTTTTCTTTATCTATTTTAGTAAATACGATTACAAATGGTATCTGCCACTCCCCGAGTTGGTTTACAAAATCGATATCAATTTTTTGTGGTGAATGCCTGCTATCTACTAATAAGAATACATTGATAAGATTAGTTCTTTTGCGTAGATAGTCTTCAATCATTTTTTCCCACTTTTTTCTGTTTTCCTGACTAACTTTAGCAAAACCATAACCTGGTAAATCAACAAGAAACCAACTATCCCTGGGTTTCTTTTCCGATTTACGGCTTTCTATTTTAAAATGATTGATTAATTGTGTTTTACCTGGAGTGCCAGAAGTTTTGGCAAGACCAATAGTGCCAGTAACAAGATTGATAAGAGAAGACTTACCTACATTGCTTCTTCCAATAAACGCGAACTCGGAAAGAGTAGGTTTGGGGCATTGAGCAACCTCGGCAGAAGAGATAACATATTTAGCAGAAAGTATTTGCATAGAACAAATGTACATTAAAAAGCCTCGCCTTAAAATTTAAGACAAGGCTTTTTGTTAGCTGTAGGGGGAGGGATCGAACCTCCACGGAGCAGTTAGACGCAGTACAAAGTCGTGGTGGTCAACCCCGGTCTTTCTTGCGAAAGGCTCTATACTGTTTTTATCCCGTGATCTCCACCCCCGAGACGAGAGGGCATGTCTGCCAAAATTTCATCACCCCACAATTTATAAAGAACTTATAATTCGAAAAAGTTTGCAATATTAAAGTTTAAATCGGAACCATAAAATAATTTAACCAAATATTTTATATTATAGAAAATTAATATCATATTTGTCACTTCATTGAAACATCTATAAAAAACTAACGAAATTATGATTGAAAAACTTGGTATCGACAAATTAGATCTCCAGATCTTACAAACCATGGCTGCCGATGGTGAGATATCTTATGCAGTACTAGGAAAAGAATTTGACTGTTCTGGCGGTACTATTCACGTAAGACTAAAAAAGCTGGAAGAGATGGGAATAGCCAAGGGAAAAAGAATGGCTGTTGACATTAAAAAGCTAGGTTACGATGTTACCGCTTTTATTGGTATCTTTCTGGAGAAAAGTTCCGTATTTGTTTCTGTAGGAAATGAACTAAAGAAAATAGGTGAAATAGTTAGAATCAACTATACAACCGGAAATTATAGCATACTTGCTGAAATCAACTGTAAGAGTATTGATCATTTAAAGAGAATATTACAAAATATTACCAATATTCATGGAGTACAACGTACCGAAACCCTCATCTCACTAGAAGAAGGTTTCAACCGTACGTTACAATTCGATAGTGAAGATTAGAATTTTATTTCTTCTTCATTTTCATCAAAAAATTTATACTGGGTAAACTGATTGTTATTATTTGATATTACTTTCAGTTTTATCTTGTATTTTCTTGCCCACTTCTTATAAATAGGAGAAAATAGTCCTTTTGTAAGATGTGAGTATACGATAGGATGTACCGATAATACAATTGATTTATGAGAGCTGGTAGCTAAATAAGAAATCTTATTTTCTATTTCATCATCCAACAATAAAGTGGAACTTACTTTACCAGTACCATGACAGGAAGGACACTGTTCCGAAGTATTGATATTTACTTCAGGTTTCATTCTTTGTCTGGTAATCTGCATTAATCCAAATTTAGAGATAGGAAGTACAGCATGTCGGGCTCTATCGCTCTTCATGAAAATCTCCATATCATCTTGTAGCTTTTTCTTATTATCTGGGAGTTTCATATCTATGAAATCCACAATAATAATGCCACCCAAATCTCTTAGCCTCATTTGACGGGCTATCTCAGCAGCTGCTTCCAGATTGGTTTCCAAAGCATTTTGTTCCTGGTTGTTTCCAGCACTCTTATATCCACTGTTTACATCTATTACGTGCAAAGCTTCGGTATGTTCTATAATAAGATATGCCCCACTTGGAAGGTTTACTGTTTTGCCAAAAGAAGATTTAACCTGTTTAGTTATTCCGTATTGGTCAAATAATGGAAATCCAGTATTGTGTAGGGTAACTATATCTTTTTTCTCTGGAGCAATCTTCTCTATATATAACTTAGTATCGTTATAAAGGTTCTTGTCGTTTAAAACTACTTTATTAAAATCTTCGGTTAAAAGATCTCTTAATATAGAAGTTGTTTTATCTTGTTCGCTCAATATTTTAGTAGGAGCAACAGCCGACTTCAGGTTATCTTGAATTTGTTTCCAGGTACTTACAAGGTCTAATAAATCCTGATGAAGTTCGGCGGTAGATTTTCCTTCTGCAGCTGTTCTTACTATCACCCCAAAGTTTTTTGGACGGATAGATTCTACAATCTTCTGGAGTCTTTTTCTTTCATCTCCAGAATGAATTTTTTTAGAGACAGCAATAATTTCGTTAAAAGGAGTAACTACTACAAAGCGGCCTGGCAAACTTAGTTCACAACTAAGTCTAGGACCTTTAGCAGCAATAGGTTCTTTTAAAATCTGTACCAGAATATTCGGCTTGTTGCCCAATACCTCGTTTATTTTACCAGTTTTTATAATTTCTGGTTCATTATCGAAAGCAGAAAAGTCGAAAGGATTTTGCTTTACATCTATCGCTTTTTCGGTAAACTTCAAAAGGGACCTAATATAAGGTGACAAATCTGTATAATGTAGAAATGCATCTTTTTCAAATCCTACATCTACAAACGCAGCATTTAGTCCGGGTATTAGTTTCTTAACTTTTCCCAGATATAGGTCTCCCACTGCAAAATTTGCATCCGTCTTATCGTTGTGTAATTCGACTAATTTCTTGTCTTCAAGAAAAGCAATCTCAATGCCTGAAGGGGCAGTGTTTATAATTAATTCTTTGTTCAAAACCGGCTTGTTATTAAATAAAAATATAGCACAAAATAGTGCCAATACAATTAAGATAGGATAAATAAAAGCGCAGGAGAATCTAAAGAATAGTCAGGTAACTTATTTAGGATAAATTACCTGACTAGTAGAAATTATTTATTTTTCTTCTTATGTCTGTTCTTTCTTAAACGCTTCTTTCTTTTGTGAGTAGCGATCTTATGGCGTTTTCTTTTTTTACCGCAAGGCATAATAAAACTTATTTAAACTGTTATGAAATGATACTTATTCTTACTTCTTCAATGCTTCTATTCTGTTATCTACTTCGGTGATGATGACCGGGTTGGAAATTTTTGATTTAAAAGTTTCATACCATTTTATGGCAGTTGTTTTATCTCCTTTCAACTCGTAACATTCTGCTAAATTAACCGTTGCCTCCAGATTGTCAGGGTGGTTAGTTACAATTATATTGAATCTTTCAATAGCCTTGTCGTACTGTCCGCTTTTTCTACCACCTAAGCCCAGAATCATCTGTGCATATACATTATCAGGATTATTCTTGACAATTTCTTTTAGTGGTAAAATCCCAATCATAGGATTATTGCTTAAGTTACCAAATATGTAACATGCTGCCAATCCTATTTTGCTGGAATCTCTCGATCCGTTTAGTTGTAAACTCCTTTCAAATAACTCTTTTGCACTGCTTGCCAACCAATTTTGAACAGCAGGCTGACCAGAAATCATCATGCTATCTAATATCAATTGGGCTGCGAATGTGAGGTTTTTTTCTGAATTTTCCAATAATGCTACATTTTTAAGGTAATATGACCCTAAAATAAAGTTGTGTAAGCTGTCTTTACAGTACTGTAAAAGCACTCTATTATACAATAGTGAATCCGCCTTATTGGTTGCTTTATCTACCTTAGCTTGTTCTGTTTCCAAAAAAATTGACTGATAAGGAGGGATGTTTTTTTTAACTTCTGTTAAAATTTGTGGCAGGGTAATATTTTCGGTCTGTGTAGGCTGTTCCATTGGCTTTACAGCCGTTGCAGGAGGCGTACTTGGAGCTATCCAGAGTATTACCATCAACACTACTCCAAAACCTATCAATAATAATATATTCTTATTCACAATTCTACTGTTTATTAGTTGGTTGGTTTGTAATTTGCCTTTACCTGATCAATGAATTCATCCGAAGGTTTGAAGGCTGGAATGTAATGTTCCGGAATCTTTACGATGGTATTCTTTTTAATGTTTCTACCAATCTTTGCAGCTCTTTTCTTTGGCGAAAAGCTTCCGAATCCCCTGATATAAATATTGTTCCCTTCTACCACATTTAGCTTTATTTCCTTGAACAAAGTTTCCACAGTCATCCATACATCCACCTTTGGAATGCCGGTTTTTTCTGCTATGTTATTCACCAGATCTGACTTACGCATTATATAAACTTTATGATGATTTGGTGACGAAAGTAATATTATACGCTAAAAAAGTATTTTTTTGTTTGATTTTATATTTGTCGGCACATTCATATTCATCTATACCAACCATGATTAAAGTAGCAGTTTTTGCATCCGGAAAGGGCTCAAATGCCTTACAGATTATCCGTCATTTTAAGGGTAGTAATACCGTAAAAATTGCTTTGATTGTTTCCAGTAAAAAGGATGCAGGGGTACTGGAAATCGCAAATGACAATAATATTCCTTCTATAATTCTGGATAAAACCGCTTTTGTTTCTACCAATGAATATGTGGATTTATTGCAGAAAGAAGGCATCAACTTTATAGTGCTGGCAGGTTTTTTATGGAAAGTTCCCTCCAGTCTTATTAAGGCATACCCGCAAAAGATTATTAATATCCATCCAGCTCTTTTACCCAACTATGGAGGCAAAGGAATGTACGGTCATTTTGTACATGAAGCCGTCATTGCAGCAAAAGAAAAACAAAGTGGTATTACCATTCATTATGTAGATGAACTGTACGATCATGGGACACCTATCTTTCAGGCTTTCTGCGATATTTCAGAAACTGAAACTCCAGATACGCTGGCAGAAAAAATTCATTTATTAGAACATGCTTATTTTCCTGGTATAATTGAAAAAGTACTTTCCGGAGATTAAATTATGGTAACTATTGTTGTAAAATATTCAGAATAAGGCAATCTCCCTATCTTTCACCCCGTAATTGTTTACATGAGAAAAAATAGATTTACGTTGTTCATACTACTCGCCATGTTTCTGGGCATGGGAGTAGGATACCTTATTCATGAGCATCAGTCGGCGGAATTCATTTCCAGCTTTGCACCCAAAATAAAATTACTGGGAACGTCCTTTATCCGGTTGGTACAAATGATTATTGCACCACTGGTATTTTCTACTTTGGTAGTGGGAATAGCAAAACTAGGCAACCTTTCTACCGTAGGCAGAGTGGGCGGAAAGGCCATGTTATGGTTTGTTAGTGCTTCGCTTGTTTCTTTGTTGTTAGGGATGGTTCTGGTGAATTATTTTCAGCCAGGTGCCGCTATCGATTTATCAAAAGCCGATACTGCAAGTTTGAAGAAAGTAATGGAGAACACACAGGAGTTTTCGCTGGAGCATTTTGTAATTCATGTGGTGCCCAAGAGTGTATTTGAAGCCATGGCCAACAATGAAATATTGCAGTTAGTAATCTTCTCTGTTTTCTTTGGGGTAGCAGCAGCTGCAGTGGGCGATATTGCTAAGCCCGTTATCAAAGCGCTCGATGCTTTTTCACATATCATTCTTAAGATGGTTACGTACATCATGAACTTTGCTCCTCTTGGGGTATTTGGTGCTTTATGTGCAGTAGTATCCGAAAAAGGATTGGGCATATTTGTTTTTTATAAGTCTTATTATCTCTCCTTTTTATGTGGCATATTCTTGTTGTGGCTATTGTTGCTGGGGGTAGGATATCTTTTTCTAAAAAACAGGTTGCCAGTTTTATTAAAACGTATTGCCAGCCCCTTATTAATAGCCTTAACTACCACTACGAGCGAAGCTGTATTCCCAAAATTAACCGAGGAACTGGAGCGCTTTGGTTGCGATAATAAAGTAGTATCCTTCATTCTTCCTTTAGGATATTCTTTTAACCTGGATGGCAGTATGATGTACATGACTTTTGCCAGCATTGCCATAGCGCAGGCATACCATATACATTTGCCTATACCTACCCAGCTTACCATGTTGCTGGTACTAATGCTTACCAGTAAGGGTGTGGCAGGTGTGCCAAGAGCCTCTTTAATAGTAGTGTTGGCAACTTGTAGCATGTTTGGTATTCCACCAGAAGGAATTGCCTTAATATTGCCGATAGATCACTTCTGCGATATGTTCAGAACGGCCACCAATGTATTGGGCAATGCCCTGGCTACCTGTGCGGTAAGTAAGTGGGAAGGCGCATTAAAAAATGAATAACGATTAGAATAATTTTTATGATGAGTACTTTGCTGATGAGTTTTAACTGGCACAATTTAATAGACCCTGTTTTCTATATTAATCATGGTGGATTATGGGTTTTACTGTTTATCATTTTTGCCGAAACAGGATTGTTTGTGGGCTTCTTTTTGCCAGGCGATAGTCTTTTGTTTGTAGCAGGAATTTATAGCGATCAATTGATTCGCTATACCGGTACGCCTTTTATTAATATGGTAGTATTAATAGCCTTCATAAGTGTTGCTGGTATATTAGGCAACAGTTTTGGCTACTTCTTTGGCCGCAAGGTGGGACCTAGTATTTACCACTGGAAAGAAAACTTTATCTTCAAACATCATCATCTGGAACAAGCGCACGAGTTCTACGAAAAGCATGGTGTACTGGCTATCGTTTTTGCCCGTTTTATTCCTATTGTTCGCACCTTCGCTCCTATTGTAGCGGGTATTGTAAAAATGGATAAACAAAAGTTTAGCATCAACAATATTGCTGGTTGTATTGCCTGGGCTACTTCTATGGTTGCTGGCGGGCATTACCTGTACCGTTTCTTTTTGCATCATTATAATTTTGATCTTACCAAGCACTTAGAAATAATTGTTTTGTGCATCATCTTTGTAACGACTGCACCAGTTATTTTTAAAATAGTTTTCCGTAAAAAGAAGACCATTTCTTAAAATTTTTATTGAATACAGAAAGTTCTTTTACAGTCTTTCTACTAGTAACATACATAAACAAATAATATGAGTATTGCGGACAAATTGTTCAACTTGAAGAACGAAAAAAGTGCTGCCAACCTGAAAGCAGGAGAAGCGTTTCTGGCAGCCAACAAACAAAAAGAAGGTGTAGTAGCATTGGAAAGCGGACTACAGTATGAAGTAATTACGATGGGCGAAGGCAAGAAGCCAACAGTGAACCACAATGTTACCTGCCACTATCATGGTACTACTATCGATGGTACCGTATTTGATAGCAGTGTACAAAGAGGCACGCCTGCTACTTTCCCTTTGAAGGCAGTGATTAAAGGATGGACAGAAGGCTTACAATTAATGCCTGTAGGCAGCAAATGGCGTTTCTTTATTCCACCACATTTAGCGTATGGCGACAGACATATCAGTTCTGCCATTGGGCCTAATAGTACCTTGATATTTGAAGTAGAATTAATCAGTATCTAATAAGATAATTGGTATAACTAAAGTAGCCACTTAGAATGAATTTTTCTAAGTGGCTTTTTATTTAATATATGTTCCTTTTGTAAGTCAAAGAAAGAATACTGCTTAGTAATGCTATTCCTATTAACTTTGGCTAAAATAAATTTATGTTAGCTGTAAAAGGAATTTACGAAAATGGACTTGTGAGGTTGGAACAAGAACTTCCCATTAAAGAGCCTTTGAAGGTAATTGTAACATTTTTAGAGTATCCGGATAATCAAGTTAGTGAAAAGCTTTCATTCAATAATTTTTCCTTTTTATCTTCCAGAAAAAAGTCAGAAAGCTATAAGGGTACACTATCAGATGCGGTTATTGAAGAAAGAAAATCTGATTTATGAAACTTTTCTTAGATACTTCCTCTTTAGTAAAGTTGTATCATACCGAAACTGGAACCGAAGAGCTTGATAAATTGATGCTGTCCGATTCTCTCGATGAAATATTCTTATCTTATATAACCATTATTGAACTTAATTCTGCCTTATATAAAAAGGTCAGAACTAAAGAGTTGCCTACTGAAATTGCGGAAGAAATCCTTCAATCATTTAGTAACGATTATTCCAATTACACCTTTATCCCGGTAAGTTATCAAATTATTTTTCAAGCAAAGGATATGGTTTCCAAGTATGCCACTAAGGGATTAAGAACTTTGGATTCTATTCAACTGGCATCCATTATATCTTTAAAGGATTCTATTGATTATGCTATATCTGCCGACAATCTTCTAAATTCAATTATAAGGGAAGAAGGAATTAAAACGGCTTAATATTAATCGCCCATTAGAATACTTTATTAGGGTAACAATTACGGTAATTAATGGATTTTTCTTTATTAATTTGTCCATTGAGGAGATTAATTTAGACACGATACCATATATATAGCGACTGACATATCAGTTCTGCCATTGAACCTATCAGTAACTTGATATTTGAAGTAGAATTAATCAGTATCTAATAAGATAATTGGTATAACTAAAGAAGCCACTTAGAATGAATTTTTCTAAGTGGCTTCTTTAGTTTACAAAGACGAATATAGTTATTGATAATACTCATATAAAACATTAATACTAAATCTTGATTTAGTTCCAAATTCACCATCGTAATATGTTACTTTGTTTACATAATCAATCAACCCATTGTCTTTGTAAAAGATAGTTCTTTTACTTTTATTATCTTTATTATTTACTTGATAAATTAGTTTTGAGTTCAAAAAGGTATTTAGCTCAACTATATCAATATCATTCGCTATAGATTTTACATTATTCAAATCACATGGAAACTTTCCTTTATTTATTGATAAACTACTACAAGTATTAGCATCTAGTATCTGATAAATTGAATCGGAAAGTGTAAGCTGCAATCCTTCTATATAGGTATTAGTAAATATACAAGTAGCGTTCCCTTTCAAATCTAATTCAGGTAAAAAACAATACTTTGTAGGAATTAAGTTATTTGATTTGTATTCATAAATTTTGTACTCACTTAAATAATACAGAACACCATTCCATAATCTAAATTTACAACTACATTTTTCCTTATTTAAATTTGAATTAAAGATCTCTTCTTTTTCTATTTCTTTACTAATAGAATCTTTATAATAATATTCTATAATAACACCTTCATGATTTAAACCAGAATTATCTCTTTTATTTCTGAAAGGATTAATTAATTTCACTAATCTATCTATTTTATCATATAGATACAATGTAGTATCTGTAAGCAAACCTAATTCTTTCGTTGTTACTGATTTGACTGTTCTAATTAGTTGTGTGTCTTTATAATAGTATTTTGTTTCTGATTTTATTTCAGGATTAGAATAATGATTTATATATGAATAATCAATAAAACCTTGATCATTATAATAAGTATAAGTAGTATCAGTTTGTGCATGTCCACTTATTCCCGAAAATACTATTAACCTAACCTTATTCTTCACTATAGTAGCCCTATCATTCTCCTGTGCAAAACAGGAAAGAGATAATAATAAAAGTAGTAGAATTAAAATGGGTTTCATTTTTGATAATAATTGATAGAATTTTTTAGACAAAACATTTAAAACGAAAATTTACTTATAGTACTCATAAACAAATTCATTTATACTTGTTTTTAGTTTTGGCTTTACATACAAATCGCCGTTTCTAGTTTGCGTAAATTCGTATATTAATTTGATTAATAACCCTTTATTATCATATATATATTTTTGAGAACTTGTATATTCTAATTCTCTCATATTATTCGTTATTATTTCAATTAATTTAGACCCTTTATATTTTTCTAAAGTAATACTTTCAATTGAAGGGCCAACAACCGGATATTCAATCTTTTCACAATCAAATTCATGCTTATTCAAACTATCCATATAATTGGTCAGTATTTTGGTACTTTGTATTAAAGTATCACCAAAGGGAATTATATAATTAATTGATTTATTAAAAAATTTATCTTTTTTTCTCCCTTTATCGGGATAACTATTATAATACGAAAATATTGTTTTTGATTTAGGACTTCTTCGATCATATTCATACACTTTATAGTTTTGCAAATAGTATTCGATACCATTTTTTATCAAAGGAGTACAGTTGATTTTACAAAAAGGGGTATCAGCATCATAGAATTTTAATAGCTGTAACTTATTTTCAGAATATTCGCTGTATTCATAAAGGATTAAGAACCCATTACTCGAGTTTGATCTAAGATGATACTCACTAGTCATTCTACCTAACCAATCATATTCAAATAAAGTAGTATCGGATTTTTCAATACTATCATTAATAATTATATTATTTACTCTAGTTTTAATTAAAGTGTCTTTATATACATATGATGTTACTTCTTTAGAATTCTTGTACATAAAAAAAGGCTCTTGAACTTCTTTAACTAACAAACCATTTATATCATACTCATTATAATGTGTTTTTTCTTTTTTTTCTGAATATGTTGTAACTGATTTTACCTTGTTTTTTTTCAACAATACCCTATCTTCATTCTGCGCATTACTTGAAATAACCGTAGTAAATAATAATAATATTAATAGTGTTTTCATTTTGTTTATTTTTTAATTACTTCTCCATGCATTTACACTGATAGTACCCAATGTACTGGTAGTATTTTCGGTAGATAATGGTTGTGATATATATATCCGGTAGCTAACCTTATCATTCTTCCAGGTATAGCCATGAGTTGTATGGGGAACGGCAGTTGATGCATCTTTTTTATACATTCTGCTTTGTCGTTCATAAGGTGTAGAAGGAACTTTTAAAGTTGAATCCAGATAAGTAACAAGGCTCTTATATTCTTCCTCCATCAATTCTCTGGTATTGTTCTTATTCCATCGGGAATAGGCTTTAGTAAAACCTACTACCACTACTTTTTTGGCAGGATTGAATTGTATGGCTACATGTTTAAACGGTACCGTGCCCAATAGAATGGTATCGTTCAAAGCAGGTAGATAACTATAAGTGCCACCAGTAGTGGTAGTATCTAAATTAATTACTTCTTTACTGGTATCGCCCTGTGTAGTGAGCAATCCTCTAAACTTTTCAATGGTATCAGTTGGATTAATAAAATTGGAAAAGATTAATTGCTGAAAACGTTTTGTGGTACCCTGACTTTTACTATTAAAAGAAAGTAATAAAAGCAAAAAGAACAGTATTGTATATTTCATATCAAAGAGTGTGTTTAATTAGGTTTCCAAATATAGGTTTCAATTAGCGTTCTGTACAAATGCAATTTCGTTTCCCAATCTTGTAGTGTAGTATTAACAAATAATATAATGTAGTTACTTTATGAATAATTAATTATTAAATAATAACCAACAAGCTAATAGAGACATTAGACTAAAAGCAACAATATTTAGTTTATAAAGACTTTTTTCATGTTCAATTTTGAATACTTTTTTAAACTCTTTCTGGTTGATGAAAACAATGGAAATCAATAATAACAAAAAAATTGAAATCTCAGTATAGGCTTCATTAAGCTCAGCTAGTTTATCAGAAATTATCCAGCAAAATATAACAATCACCAAAAAATATAATATCGATGCTATAAATACCCAGCCTGTCTTCTTTTTAATAATAAAACCTACTATAACATTAATAAAAAGTATAATCAATAAAACAAAAGAAAAAATAGAAGCAGATGTCTCCATAGATTTAAACACATAAAAACAAAATATTAAATTGTAAAGCTCATACTCGGCAGATAATAACCCAATAATAATTATTACCAATTTAATATTTCGTTTCAACCATTGCCACAAAGGGTTTAAGTATTTCATATAAAGTATATTTAATTAGGATTTCGAATATAGGTTTAAAAATGAATTCTTTCTAAAGATCAAGATGCTTTCCTGTTTTACAATTTGTGTTTTAATTTGAATTAATCAATATCCTAATTGCTACAAATGTTCTTTGGATAAAATGTATAAAAATAAATAACAAAAAAAGCTTTCTATGCTGCATATAGTTCAAGCCAAAAGGTTATTTTTATTAAAGCATTGGTATGAACCACAGCAGGAATTGTTGCAGGTTAAATTATCAATAAATACATCCAATTTTATTCTTAGCTACAACAAAAAAAAGAACAGTTCATAAGTATTAATATCCTGCTTGTTTAGGATGTAAATAGTGACTAATTATTCTTCCAGGATTTTAAAGTTAAAGTGGCTAAAATATCAGTAGCATAGTTCGACATTGGAGTTTCCTCAAGAAATAACCGGTAAGTAATATTATCTTTTTTCCAGGTAAGTCCATTAGTAATGTTGGGGGCTACATATTTTCCATCTTTTTTATAGACCTTAGTTTGTTTTTCGTCGGCTATATGATCTACATCCAGCGTAGTATCCATATACTCGGCCAAGTTGAAATATTGTAGGTGAACATAATTTATATAAGATAAATCAACTTTCTTGGTATAGACTTTTGTGAAGCCTACCGATACTATTTTTTTGTTGCTACCAGTAGCTACAAATGCATCTTTAATTTTTACATCTCCCAGTTGAAACGAATCGTTTACGGCTATTAAAAGATTGTAAGAACCAGGGTTAGAAATGGTATCTACATTTATACTCTTTTTACTGCTATCGCCCATAGCAAATAGTATGCCTTTAAACTTTTCGACAGGATCGTTTGGATTAATAAAATTGTTAATCACTAATTGCTGAATACTTTTTGTTGTACCCTGACTATAACTATTATAGGATAGCAATAAAAGCAATAAGAACGATAATATATGTTTCATAAAGAGGAAAGTATTTAATTAGGTATTCAAATATAGGTTTAAAAAGATCATCTCACCAAATATCCATTGTACTATTAATCCGTTAATCCACAAATACCCTAATCTGCCAATTTCCACTATGATAAACAATTAAATATTTATTTTCTTCTATATGAACTACTTGTCTGTAAAGCACTCTAACTTTGCTAATTCAAAAATTGAAAGGGTTAAATACCCTTAGCAAATGAGATACAAGGTAAATGATATTAACCTTTGCTATCAAAAGGATAGAAACTGTGGTTCACTAAAAATAAACACTCCATACGGAGTTGAAAATAAAATTTCGTCCACACATTTTACTACATCTTCTTTTAATAATTACAGCTTATCCATTAGCAATAAATATTCTTTAGTCAACTACTTGCGGTCTTTATCCCAATACAATTTATTTTCTGGTAAAGAACATTCCAAAGCAAGTAAAGATGAACCATCTTTAACCGAAGATTGCATTTCTTTACCTACTTATTTTTTTTCTGTTACTAAAGAATCTTCGTCTTTAGTTCAATATTTATGCTGCAGTAGCATAAAATGCAACAACACCTTTCAGTATATTGTTATCCCTCAGTGGTATAATGAGTATCCTGACTGGTTTACCAAGCAGTGGTAACCTGTAGCTGCCTGCTACTATAGAGTAGCGTGAAACCTTATTGCAACTAGCGACCGAAACAATATTTAAATCACTCATAATTTCAATAAAATGAAAAAGAGTAAAGTTTTAACGGGATTTACCGGAGAATCTGACTTGGGTGTTACACAAATAGCCGATGCTATAATAGTAGGATGTACTAGCAATGCTAAATTTAAGTTCATAAATGGTGAACTGATAAATTTAGGAACGAGTAGAGCAGACTATGGGCAAAAGCTTGCACTTGTACCTACTGGAACACATGCAGATGTAACCAATAAGGACGATGCTAAGGTGGTACTTGTAAGTGCTCTACGTATCATTTGTACAGAAATTAATCGTCAGCATGAGGGCGATACTGCTATACTGGAAACTAGTGGTGCTCCCATGGCTTATGTAAGTCCACAACCTAAGGGAGGCGATTACCCCGCACCAGAAGGTTTGGATGCAGAAGCAGGATCCAAAAATACCGAGATGGATGTAAAAACCATCAGGCAGGCAGGATTAAATGACCACGGAATAATTGTTGCTATCGCAGATGTAGCAAGTGCTCCGGACGATGTAATGCTGTGGAGAAGAGAAACAGCAACAGGACATAAACTTACTATTAGTGGATTGAAACCCGCTACCAAGTATGTATTGTCTGCTGCTTATCAACGTAGTGCTGGAGAAAAACTGGTCTGGACAAAAACCATCATTGGTTTTACAAAACTAGGCTAGTACACTGAGTTGTCTTATAACCGTCGGCAATAAGGGTTAGCAGAAACGGAAAAACCTTGAAGTGTTTATAATTTCTTCAAGGTTTTTTTATAGATTAACCACAATGCTTTATTAACCAATATTAAAACTAATATTATGATAAAAAAGAAAGTAATAGATCCGCATTTTTTGCCCTGTGTAATGGAAGCGGTAGAAGCCATTGTTACCAATTATCATCCAGATAAAATTATACTTTTTGGCCCTTATCAAAAGGGCAATATTTCTAAACGGAGTGAAATAAATTTGTTTGTAATAAAAGACAGTTATCTGCCAAGAAACGAGAGAACAACAGAGATATTACCTTTTATACCCAATGGAAATGTACCAGTAGATATAGTAGTATTAACGCCAGTAGAGTTCGAAAGAGGATTGCTGGATAGAAATTGCTTTTTATATACCGTAATAAAAGAATCGAGTGTAATGTATGATAAGGAACTGGGAGGGGAAATAGTAAAAGCTATAAAAGCATAATATTTTTACTATCAATAAATAGAAGTAGCTATACATAGATTTTTAAATACAAATGTTTAAACATTCTATTACGGTCAATTTTAGTTTATAGGTGCTTGAATACAAGAAATTTATACCCTATAAAAATAAACAACATTTCTTGTAAAATGATAAATGATTAAAAACGGTTTATCCCTTCCTTCACGTTTGAAATAAACTATTTTGAACATGGATCAGTTTAACGAAGGCTTGAATAAAGATGAATTTAATGCCCTACACGAAAAAAGTATTCATGCTGGTGCGGGCAGATATACTTACAAAACAAGTGAAGAATCAGAATCGCCTAAATCATGGGAAGCTATCATTTATAAAAGCTTACTGATATTGTTTGCATTGGCATTTTTTGGTAGAATTATTTTTTACTATGGCGATAAACTCTGGAAACATTGATGCTGCTATCTTTCCATTCTTTATTCAAAAATTGGAAAATATTGTCCTGAATTCAGATAAATAATTCAGGACTTTTTTATGGTCATTACTGTTAGTAGATAAATCAATGAAGAACACATTTTTTAGAAACATCCTAATTTGCTACAAAAAGCCCTTTAAGTAGCCGTATCAACTTAAATGAGTAATACTATACAGAATAATTAAACGTTTTTATATAATTACGCTAGCTTAATTTAATCTTTTTTCGAAATAAAGAATTAATTAAATTATTAAGTTCAAATTAAGTAGGGTAATATTGATATTTAGATATATTTGTTTATTATGTAGATTGCTATCTATAATTTTAAGAACAATCAGTTTATAAATACCTCTTTACAAAAAAGATTTATTTATGCCAGATATACTATGATGTATAAACTATTACTACAAGTAAAAAAGATAAAAACCCTTGCAGCATTTTTTGTGCTGTTATTTGTAGTGTTGATTGCTGTAACATTTATTATTACCAAAAAGACCAACGAAACAGCTACACAAGTAAACAAAATAAAAAAACAATCCCTAAGTAAGCTTACTTTACTATACGATATAAGAAAAGATATAGATGGTTTACAGTTAGTAAATTTAAAGTATGTAATAGAAACCGATTTAAACGATAAAGCTGTAGATGAAGCCCTTATAAGTAATAGAAAAGAGGGTATAGATTGTAATTTAAAAGCTTATGCAGATTTTGTAGATGGTTCTATTGAAAATATTTTGTACCATAATATTCTGGAAAATCACCAGATAAACTCCAATACGGAAGATGAATTGCTATCATTAGATAAAGCAGACCCTACCAATAAACTGCCTGTAGATTATTTTAATAGTACCCAAAAGAAATCTTTCCAAAAATTACAACATAGTGTTACTAATTTATACCAATTTGTAAAAGAGGATACCGAACAAAGTGTAGCCGACCTGAACAGTAACTCTTATCAAACAAAATACAATATTCTAATCGCTGTTATATTGATGTATATCATCATTTTATTAACAGGATTTTTAATTGCAAGAACATTGCAGAATTTATTATCACAAAATAGATTACTGAAAGAACAGGACTTATTACTAAAAAGAGAAAAACAGTTTTCAGAGTCCCTTGTAATTGACTCGCCCAATGCTTTGGTTGGGGTAAACGAAAAAGGGAATATTTCCATTTTCAACAAAAAAGCAGAAGAACTTTATGGTTATAATAAAGAAGAAATAATTGGCCAATCAGTTATGAAACTTATTCCTCCTAAAGATCATCCAAAGCAGGAAGAATTAATGCAAAAGCATTTTAATGACACTGATTTCAGGGCTGACAACAAAAAACAATCTGATTTTTATGGTATCAAAAAAGATGGCACTGTTATTAATGTTGAATTATTTATCAGTTCAATAGAAAATGAAGATGGAATAACTTCACTGACCAGCGTTGTAGATTTAACTGATAAAATTGAAAAGGATAAGAAAATAAATCAATTGGCTGACATTGTTGATAACACACAAGCCTTTGTAGCTATAGCAACATTGGAGGAAAGGGTAATTTATCTTAATCCTGCCATAAAAGAAGCATTAGGGATACTACCAGAAGAGGATGTAACTAAATTTCATATTAACGATTTTACTTCCGAAACTGAACAGAAAAAAAAGTATACTGAAAAACTACCAGTTGTATTAAAAACCGGGAAATGGATAGGGGAAAGTAATATGATCAGCCGAAATGGTACTATCATACATCTTATACAAGTAATCATTTTAAACTATAACAACAAAGGAGAACCAATTTCGCTTTCTACTACTGCTATTGATATTACAAAAATAAAAATGAATGAAGAAAATTTAAAGAAACTTACGAAGGATTTAAGAGCGCTTTATGTAAAACAAATGAAGCTTAAAGAGGAAGAAAGAAAAGTAATTGCAAAAGAGATTCATGATGTATTGGGACAAAACCTTACGGGTATAAAAATGGATGCTGTATGGATACTTAAAAACATTGAATCGGGCAATATAGAAGACCTAAAAGAAAGAGCAGAACAGCTAAAACAAACTACCGAAGATACTGTACAAAGTAGCCGACAACTATATACCCATTTATATCCGCAAATGCTGGAAGAAGTAGGTATAGTTGGAGCAATAAGATGGAACAATAAAATTCTGTTGAGAAACTTTAAGATGAATGTAAAGTTCAATACAGAACTGGAGGAAGAACAATTATTTTCCGAGCACAGTTATATCTGTTTAGCACTTTATAGAATATATCAGGAATGTCTTACCAACATTATCCGATATGCCCAAGCAGAAAATGTTTCTATCGATTTATTTATTGAAGAAGGAGAAATAGTGCTTAGTGTAAAAGACGATGGAATTGGTTTTGAACCCGATGCTGTAGATACTAAAGTGCACCATGGACTAATAGGTATGAGAGAGAGAACATATGCACTAAATGGCAAACTGGTTATCAACTCTAATATTGGCAAGGGAACTATTACTACCGTATCCATACCGATACCAAAAGAAGATGATTAAATATGGGAAAGAAAAACATACCATTTTTATGGGAAAAATAACCTTTTAGCTGCCATTCATACCATTTACGTTGCCCTAATATTCTTAATATTGGTTACTTTTGTCGCCATGAGCAATGAAACAAGTTATCCAAAAGACAAGATTAATATTCTTTTCCTAGAGAATATCAGCGATAAAGCAGTACAGCTTTTCCGTCAGAATGGCTATACTAATGTAGAAAAAGTAACAGGCGCTTTAAGTGAAAGCGAATTAATAGAAAAAATAAAGGATGTACATCTTTTAGGCATCCGTTCAAAGACGACTATTACTCCTGCCGTATTGGCAGCTGCCAATAAATTACAGGCTATAGGATGTTTTTGCATAGGCGTAAACCAGGTAAATCTTAAAGCAGCTACCCGAAGTGGTGTTGCGGTATTTAATGCTCCATACAGCAATACCAGAAGTGTAGCCGAACTGGTAGTTGGAGCTGCTATTATACTGATTAGAAAAGTATTGGATAAGAACAATGCTGCCCATAAAGGTATCTGGCAAAAAGAAGCTAAAGGAAGTTTTGAACTTCGTGGTAAAACAATTGGTCTGGTAGGATATGGTAATATCGGTTCTCAGGTAAGTGTTTTATCCGAAGCTTTTGGAATGAAAGTGCGGTATTATGATATAGAATCTAAACTGCCTTTAGGTAATGCTTCCTCCTACGATACATTAGAAGAACTGGTTAGCAAAAGTGATATTATCTCAATACATGTGCCAGAAACTAGTAAAACTAAGAACCTTATAAATGAAGAGCTATTAGCTCAATTTAAAAAGGGATCTATCCTGATAAATTATGCCCGTGGCGAAGTGGTAGATATTGATGCCCTTGCTAAATATTTAAAGGATGGTCATCTTGCAGGTGCAGCTGTTGATGTGTTTCCTTGGGAACCGGAAAAGAATGGAGATAGCTTTACTTCACCATTGCAGGGGCTAAGCAATGTATTACTTACTCCTCATATTGGTGGCTCTACCGAAGAAGCACAAATGAATATTGGTGAAGATGTAAGCAACAAATTGTTTAACTACTTAGAGTCTGGTATTACCAATGGTTCGCACACTGTGCCTGGAATTGCTCTTCCTCCTATTGAAGGCACACATAGAATTTTGCATATACATAAAAATGTTCCGGGCGTATTAAGTAGTATTAATACTTTAATGTCCAATAACCACATTAATATATCCGGACAATATCTGAAGACCAATGAAGAAATTGGTTATGTAGTTTTAGATGTTGATTCCGAAATATCGGAGATTGCAATAGACCTTCTGAAAGAAGTAAAAGAGACTATTAAGGTAAGAGTACTGTACTAATATTTATACGACAATATTTCCTTTTGCATGAAGCAATACGACATAATTCTTACGGTTACTAATGACTTGAATTACGACCAGCGAATGCAACGTATTTGTACTTCACTGGCAAAAGGCGGCTATAATATTTTGCTGGTAGGTAGAACAAGACCCGATTCTATTCCACTGAAAGAACAGCCTTTTAAACAGAAACGTTTACGATTGTTTTTCGATAAGGGCTTTGCATTCTATGCCGAGTATAATATCCGCCTTTTTATCTTCCTTTTCTTTACTCCTACTAAAGCATACTATGCAGTAGACCTCGATACAATTCTTCCTAATCTGGCTGCATCCCTTTTATTTAAAAAGAAAAGACTGTATGATGCACATGAATTATTTACTGAACAAAAAGAGGTGGTAACCCGACCAAAGGTTCATCGTTTCTGGCTATGGGTAGAAAGAATTTCTGTGCCAAGATTCCAATATGGCTATACCGTAAATCATTTTATAAAAGAGGAACTGGAAAGAAGATATGGTGTGAAATATGAAGTGATCAGCAACATGCCTTTCAAGAAAAATTATCCTACCAATACTACTTCGGACGAGCCTTTTATTTTATACCAGGGCGCAGTAAATGAAGGTCGTAGTTTCGAAACATTAATACCTGCTATGAAGTGGGTAAATGCAAAGCTGCTTATCTGTGGTAAGGGCAATATGTACGAGGAAGTAAAACGTTTGGTAGCATACCATAAGCTGGAAGATAAAATTGAAATGAGAGGCTATGTTTCTCCCGATGAATTAAAAACTATTACCCCTAAAGCTGCTTTCGGACTTACACTATTCGAAGCTACAGGTCTGAATCAATACTATTCTTTGTGCAATCGTTTCTTTGATTATATCATGGCAGGCATACCACAGTTATGTGTAAATTATCCCGAATATAAAATTATAAACGATCAGCATAATATTGCATTGATGATAGACGATGTGAAGAGCGAAACAATATCTGCTGCAATGAATCGTTTATTAACTGACAAAAATTTACAGCATACCTTACAGCAAAATACTGCTTCTGCTAAAGAAGTGTATAACTGGGAAAGTGAGGAAATAAAACTACTGGCATATTGGAAAAACATCTTCATATAATATCCCTCACCATTCCATTTCCGGTGGACTATGGTGGCGTGTACGACTTATTTTACAAACTCGTTGCACTGCATAAAGAAGGTGTACAAATACATTTACATTGCTTTGAATACGGGGGCAGAAAACAGCAGGAAGAACTACTTAAGTTCTGTGCCAGCGTACAGTATTATCCAAGAACATCTGCACTAAGTAGTCTATTTTCCGGTTTACCACATATAGTTGCTTCGCGTAAGAATGAACAACTGATAAATAATCTGTTGCAAAACGATTATCCTATAATAATGGATGGACTGCAGTGTTCTTACATCCTACAGGACAAAAGGTTTACAGGTCGAAAGATGATGCTTAGATTATATAATGTAGAGCATGAATATTATAAAGATCTGTCACAGAACACAAAGCAGTTCTTTAAAAAACTTTACTTAAATAGAGAAGAAAGATTACTGTATAAATACGAACAGAAAATTGCACAAACAGACACGCCTATATTAGCAGTCACCCAAAAGGATGTAGCTACTTATCAGTCGCTGTTCAAAGCTAAAAACATTCAGTATATGCCTATTTTCCTTCCCGACAACTGGACCGTAAATTCAGTAAAAGGCAGAGGGAACTATAGTCTGTATCAGGGAGACTTAAGCGTTGCATCGAACGAGAAAGCCGCTTTATGGCTGATTGAAGAAGTATTTGCAGGAACCAGAAACAAATTGATTATTGCTGGTAAAAATCCATCCCCAAATTTATATAAAGCAGCCAGAAAGGGATTGAATATTTTAGTGATAGAAAACCCTTCCGAAGAACAAATGCAGGACTTTATAAAACAGGCACACATCAATATTCTACCATCTTATAGCAATACAGGTATTAAACTAAAGTTGCTGAATGCATTGTATAATGGACGGTTTTGTCTGGTGAATAATCTTACTACTGAAGGCAGTGGCACCGAACAGCTTTGCCATTACTTTGAGGATAGCAATAGCTGCAAACAAAAGATTACAGAACTAATGGAAACAGAGTTCACACAAGCAGCAATTGACCTTAGAAAACAAGTGTTACTAAATGCAATAAACAATCAGGAAGATGCTAAGAAATTGGTAGCTGCATTGTTTAGTTAACAGCAACTCATTAACCCCTTATTTTTATACCGCAATAGTTCAACAGCAATAGCATTATGCAAGTTTATTATAAAACATATCAGCTTCCATTTCAGTACCCGTTTACTATATCGAAGGGACGAACTAAAACACACCAACCTACGCTGGTGGTGGCACTGCAAGTAGGCAAATGGATTGGGTATGGAGAATCTCCTGCTATTACTTATTACAATATTACCGTAGCGGAAATGGTAGCTACCCTGGAGCAGTATAAACCCATGATAGAAAAGTATGCTTTTACCGAGCCCGAAAGGTTCTGGCATTACCTGCATCACTTATTGCCCAATCAACATTTCCTCGTGAATGCACTCGATATGGCTGGCTGGGATTTATATGGCAAAATGAACCAGAAACCTTTGTATGAATTATGGGAAACACCATTTACTGGCAACGAACCCGTTACCGATTATACATTAGGTATTGACACTCCCGAAAAGATGCTGCAAAAGATGCAATCAAGGCCTCATCCTGTATACAAAATAAAGATTGACAGCAACAATTCATTGGATACAATTCGATATTTAAGAGCCCATACAAATGTCCCTTTCCGGTTGGATGCCAATGAAGGATTTACCTATCAACAATTCAAAGAAATACTCCCTGAATTAGCTACCTTAAATATTGAATTTATAGAACAGCCTCTTGCTAAAACAAATTGGGAAGAGATGAAACAATTATTCTCCGAAAGCCCTATTCTTCTGATAGCGGATGAAAGTTGTGTAACAGAAAAAGATGTAGCAAGCTGTGCAGGACATTTTCATGGAATCAACATAAAACTGACGAAGTGTAGTGGCATTACACCTGCCATCAGAATGATAAAACAAGCCAAAGAACTTGGCTTAAAAGTAATGATGGGCAGCATGAACGAAAGCAGTTTAGGCAGTGGAGCAATTGGTAATTTTCTGCCACAATTAGATTATGTAGACATGGATGGCCCACTCCTGCTATCGGAGGATATAGCCAAAGGATTAACCTACGATAATGGCAAAATCACCCTCTGTGGAAAGTATGGATTAGGGGTACAAATGCTGGGGTAAATGCACGATTAACTTTTAGGATTGTTTAGTTTTCGAACTACTATCTAATTCCTGAAATACTTCTATTATCAGAAGATATTTATCTAATAAGATATCATTCAAATTGTTCATTATTAAGTTTAGTCAGATTAAATCACTATTTTTGGATTAAATGGATATTAATAAAGAAATATTGCTCAAAATAAAACAAGCTGTTTACAATTCAGACCCAGAGGCTGAAATAATTTTATATGGCTCAAGAGCAAGAAAAGATTTTAACAAAGTATCCGACTGGGATCTATTAGTTTTATTGAACACATCAAATCTATCTTTTGATCTCGAAACAAAATTGATGGATGATATTTATGAATTAGAAATAGAAACTGGAGAAATTATTTCCCCTATCATTTACACTAAGAAAGACTGGAAAGAAAATCACCTGATAACTCCCTTATATAAAAATATTGAGAAAGATGGAATCAGAATATGATCGGCTCAAAAGAAGACCTTGTTAAATACAGGTTAGAGCGGGCAAAAGACACCCTTGACGATGCATTGATACTTTCCGAAAAGAATAAATGGAACTCCACAATTAACAGACTTTATTATGCTGCTTATTATGCAGTAATGGCGCTTTTATTACAATCCGATTTAACGCCTTCAACTCATAACGGTACTAAATCAAACTTCACATTACACTTTATTAAAACAGGAATCATTGCAAAAGAGTATGGTAAATTATTCTCACAACTATTTGTTTGGAGACAGAAAGGAGATTATGATGACTTGTTTGATTTCAATGAAGAAAAAGTAAAACCATACTTCTTACCTGTAACTGAACTTATAGCTTTAATTGAATTAATTATTAAAGAGAAGATAATAGCTACATCAGAATAGTCAAACTATGACTTATTCTTAAAAGATTTCAAAGTATCTCTGGTAAATTCTGTCAAAACAAGTCTTCCACTAATAGCGGCTCTTTCGTACAATAAAGTTTTCCAATGATCAGTATTTGTCCAGAAAGCTTTTTTAACTTCTGCCATTGCATCGACACTATAATTGCTTAAAGTAGTAGCAAGTTTATTTGTTGCATCCAAAAGGGTGTCTGCATCATCAAACAATGCAGCATAAAGGCCTTTTTCTTTAGCCCACTCAGCCGATCTGAAACTGGCAGCATCAATACTCATTTCGTAAGCATAAGCAGTTCCTATTTTACGCTCTACTACAGGGCCTATCACAAAAGGACCAATACCTATAGCCAGTTCGGATAATTTAATATCAGCCGATTTTGTAGCATATACATAATCACAAGCTGCAATAAGGCCTACCCCTCCTCCTATTGCTTTCCCTTGCACCATGCCTATAATAAACTTCTTTGATTTTCGCATTGCATTAATCACGCGGGCAAATCCACTAAAAAATGTTTCGCCTTGTTCTTCCGTTTCTATACTCAACAATTCATCAAAGCTAGCACCTGCACAAAATGTTTTATTCCCTCCACTTTTAAGGATAATAACTTTTGCAGCAATATCGGTGGAAGCTTTCTCAATAGTTTCAGCCAATTCCTTCAACATAGAAGAAGGCAGCGCATTATGTTGTAACGTAAAAAATTCAATTGTTCCAATTCTATTCTCTACATTGTAATGAATATAAGACTCAGCAAGCATTTTATTTAGATATTTCAATTGCAATATACAATCTTTCGATTGAAATTTCGTTATTTTTAGTTGCAATACGGATATTTGTCTATCCGATTTACTATCAAAAAAGAATAATACAATGAAGTCAAGCACATACCTCCCTGCATTAACCGGCGTTAGAGCTATTGCTGCATTTATGGTATTTTTCCATCATTTCAATCAGGAGTCATTCCCAAAACCAGTATTTAGAATATTAAATGAGTTTCATACAGGCGTAACGGTATTTTTTGTATTAAGCGGTTTTCTGATTTGTCTTCGGTATTACGATACCTGTGAAATTACCCCTAGCTGGTTTAAGAAATATATCAAAAATAGAATTGCCCGAATTTACCCTATGTATCTTATACTAACTTTAGCAACATTTGCTTTTGCATGGTATATAAAAGATAATGCAGTATACGGTGGTGCTTCTTACCCTATTGTTCTAATAATAATGAACGTATTTTTTGTTCGTGGTTTCTTCGATGATTTTAAATTTACAGGGGTAGCACAAGGATGGTCGCTAACAGTGGAAGAATGTTTTTATTTCCTTGCTCCACTGTTTTTCATCAGAATAAAAAAGAATATTAAGTACTTAGTCTATTTACCCATCGGATTAATCTCCATTGGATTAATATTAGTAGCTATTTTCAGCCACATAAACTTTTACAACTTCTATGGCAATTGCACGTTCATGTTTTTATACACTTTTACGGGTAGGTGTATAGAATTTTTTCTAGGAATATACTTAGCCATGATTGCCTTGAGAGATAATAAGAATAGCAGTAGACCAAAGGCAACACTAATTGGATTTGTTATCATTACAATCGCAATTAGTTTAATGTGTAGTGTTCCATTATCTGATACCAGAAAATTTGGCTTATATAGTCCTATAGGCATTGTGAGCAACAACCTTATTCTTCCAATTGGCATTGCCCTTTTGTTCTATGGTTTAATCAGCGAGAAGTCCTGGATAAGAACATTCCTTTCTACTAAAACTATGGATATATTGGGAAAGAGCTCATATATATTTTACCTTATACATATTGGCTTCATTTCTAAACTTACTACTGACTTCTGCAACAAAAATATTGATCAGTTTTATACGTGGATGGATGAAAAAGAAATCACCTGGATAAGTAATTACATTTCTCCATCTATTCTATTGATATTTAGCGTTTTTATCATATTGAATTTAATATCTATTGTGTTATATAAGACCATAGAAGAACCAATGAACTTATATATCAGAAAATCTTCTTTGCTAGAAACAAAAAAAGCATAGAATATGAGGAAGACCATTTTTATAGTATCCTTTTTTATAACCATGCTGACTATTAGTACTACTGCTTTTTGTCAGGATGTAGATCCATTTAAGGATGATGTAAAAGATCTTCCTTCATTCAATATTGTTATAAAAGCAAACCAGAAAGAATCACTGTTCAAAAGTAGTAAAGTAAAATACTTAATCAAACTGGTTAATAAAAATTCAGAAGCACAAGAAGGGACTATAAAAATAGAAGTAAAAACAGACAGAGGTAAACTAGTAACCGGCATAAAATACGAAGTATCAGTAGCCCCGAATAGCATCACTTACTTAAAGCCAAAGTTTACTATTAAAGATCCTGGATTTTACGATCTATGGGTTACGGCAGGATTATCTTCTTATGATGATACTATTAGAAATGTTTTTGGTGTAAAAGCTAAAGAAATCAATACTTCAATCCATAAACCAGCAGATTTTATGGATTTCTGGAATAATGCCTTGAAGGAATTAAAAGGTGTTGACCCTAAATATTCTATAAGGGTTGATAGTGGCCAATCTACTTCGTCTCATAATGTGTATTTAGTAACTATGCATTCTATAGGAGGCGGGGTAGTACATGGCTGGCTTACAGTACCCAAGGTTGGAGGACATTATCCTGTATTAGTAGGATTGCCGGGGTATAAGGTGGTTCTAAAACCGCTATACGGAGATGAGTTTATTACTTTTCAATTTAATATAAGACCCTCCAAACCTCATAATGAATCTGCTCTGGATAAAGAATGGGACTATACATTAATAAATATAGATAACAAGGACAACTATATATATAGAGGTGCTTATATGGACTGCATAAGAGCCATTGATTTCCTTTATACCTTTCGGGATTTTGGAGTAGACACCTCCAGAATAGCAGTTAGTGGCGGTAGTCAGGGAGGAGCATTGGCTTTAGTTGTAGCAGCACTTGACCATCGGGTAAAAGCATGCATAGCAGACAATCCTATATATTGTGACATGCATAATCTGATAGAAATTTCTGAAAGAAGAAACCCTATAGAATGGCCTATCAACCGTTACAAAACATATTTACAGCAATCCCCGGGTTTAACCATGAGAAACATTTTAAGCACTATGGACTATTTTGATCCACAGAACTTTACACCCATGATACAATGTCCGGTATTATTAGGTTTAGGCTTATTGGATAAGCTTGCGCCGCCTGCTACTATTTTTGCTGCATATAATAAACTAAGTGATAGGGTAAAAGAGAAAAGTGAAACCTATAGCTTTTATCATTTAGCACATGAGGTAACAACAAGACATAGAAAATTTCAGAACCAATGGCTTCTGGAGAAATTAGCTTTCCCTTATAAATAGTGTAACATGAACAGACTTTGTCTATCTATAATATTACTTCTTATTTACACTAACAATACCTATGCAGGATGGCCTGTTGGGAAAGGAAGAAGTGTAATAGGAGTAGGTTACAACTATTATTATGGCACTAAAAGTTTCGATACAAAATGGCATTTAAATAATCCAAAAGATCCTGATGATTATTTCAAATCTCACTATCTTTCACTTTTCCTTGCTCATGGCATTTCCCGAAGATTTGATGTGGTAGCAAGTGCTTCTTACATGTTTCAAAATAGTAAACAAGCCGGAATTTCAAAACAAAGAAATGATTTTGGCGATGCTATGGCTGGATTTGCATATAGTATAGAAAATAATGAATTTACCAAGTATCTTACCTTTCAGCTTTGCGGAATTTTTCCGTTATACAATAATCATGGCAATCAACTAGCTATGGGATATGGTTCCAGAGGTATAGACTTTGTAATGAACTATAGCATTAATCCAAAGTTCCTTAAAAACGATGGTTATTTAATGTATCAGTTAGATTATAGAAAGTTTTTTGAAGGGGATGGTCCTCAGCAATTAATTGGTGATGCAACAATTGCTTTTATTATTAAACGATTTCATCAGTTACTACTCAATGTTCAGGGAGTTGCATCTTTTAGTACCTATACAGCAAGTAGCATTAACCCTAAAGATGTAAAAGATTTCAATAGCTTTAAGTTCACTGCAACTTATGGCAAAAAGATAAGAAGAACAGTAGTACTGTATGGTTCGGCTTACTACACATTTGCAGGAAGAAACACCTTGCAGGGAATTGGTTTAGGTGCCAATGCAATATTTAAGCTTCCTTAAAAACCACCTTCAATTCAATTGCTTCTTGCTTAGAAAACGTTAATATAAATAAGTTAACTTTATGGTTAAAGGAGAGATTATTAATATTACCATCTAATTATATATAATTGAAGTATAGAATCATATTGATTTTTTTGGTGACGATACAGACCTTTTTTAGTTCTGCTCAAAATAAAAAGCCAGTATACCTTACTATTAGTGGTACTGTATACGATGTAAGTGCTAGAACACCAATTGAATCGGTAATGGTTTATAGTACATCCGGACATTCCACATTTACAGATTCCACAGGGAGATATAGTTTCACAGTAGTTTCTACCGATTCAATATGGTTCAAGATGTTGAATAAATCAACTATGAAGTTCCCTATTGATACAATAAAAAATACCAGTCAATTTGATATCATGATTCATGTAAGATCTGTTGAACTGCCTGAGGTAAAAGTAAAAACCAAGAACTATAGATTGGATTCTATTGAGAATAGAAAGGATTACGCAAAATATTTCAATTACCATAAACCCACATTAAAATTAAGTACCGATCATAATTATAATCCGGGTAGTGTGGGAGCTGGTTTTGATCTGGATGAGATTATTAATATGTTTCGTTTTAAAAGAAACAGAAGCTTAGAAGCTTTACAAAAAAGATTGTTATTACAAGAACAGGATCATTATGTAGATCATAGATTCTCTAAGAACTTTGTAATTAAGTTAACCAAACTGAAAGAGCTTCAACTTGATGATTTTATGAATAAATATCGCCCTGATTATGAGCTTTTAAAACTCCTGAATGATATAGAGCTTGGTTACTATATTGAAAAGTGCTTTGATCAGTATAAATACCAAAATAAGAAACCATAATACTAAGATAGATTGGTAAATAGAAGGAATTATTATACCAGAAAAAAAGTTTCACTAAAGTAATTCCCCATTAAGAATTGAGGGTTCAGTTTGACAGTTACTATTATCTACCAAATAGACCCATTATTCAAATTTATGTTCCAAGGTTTTCTCTAGATTGTTTCCCTCCTATTCTATCACATAAGAAACAGTACCATCCTTTTCATCTTTCAAAAGAATTCCTAAAGAAGATAATTCATTCCTTATTCTATCACTCGTGACAAAATCTTTTTTAGACTTTGCTTCTTTTCTAATATTGATAAGCAATTCTACAATACCTTCTAATTTACCATTAGTATTTTGTAGCATAGAAGTGAATCCGAATATTTCTTCCAGAAACAGTTTCAATCTAGTTTTCAAAAGTTTAATAGTATTTATGCTTAGTGTTCCATTTTCGAGTTGTTTATTTTTTATGCCATTAATTACTGGCACCAGTTCAAACATATTTGCCAATACTTTAGCGGTATTCAAATCATCATCCATAAATTCATCAAACTCGGACAACAATTTTAAAACTTTGGTATCCAGTTCTACATCAATGGGAGCTTGTAAACTATCTTCTGTAGAAATTTTATACAGATTCTCGTATGCTTCCCAAAGTCGTTTCAATCCTTTTTCAGCAGCTTGTAATGCTTCATTTCCAAAATCTAATGTAGAGCGATAATGAGATTGGAGTATAAAAAAGCGAACCGTCATTGGGTGATAAGCTTGTTCCAATATAGGATGATTACCACTAAACAGTTCGGTAAGCTTTATTACATTGTTGTAACTCTTACCCATCTTACGGCCATTGATGGTAATCATATTATTGTGTACCCAATATCTGGCAGGTGTCTTATGATTACAAACAGTACTTTGAGCAATCTCGCACTCATGATGTGGAAACTGTAAGTCCATACCACCTCCATGAATATCAAATACTTCACCAAGATATTTTGTAGCCATTGCAGAGCACTCAATATGCCATCCTGGAAAGCCAACACCCCAGGGGCTTTTCCAGCGCATTATATGTTCAGGAGCTGCATTTTTCCATAGTGCAAAATCGTTCTTATTTCTTTTCTCTTCCTGGTTATCCAACTCTCTTGTAGTTTCCAGTTGCTCTTCTATATTTCTACCACTCAGCATTCCATAAGGTAACCCTTTCTTGGAATAATCAGTATTGTATTTCTCTACGTCAAAATAAACTGAACCATTTGCAACATATGCATATCCATCTTTAATTATCTGTTCAATCATGGTAATCTGCTCCACTATATGTCCAGTAGCAGTAGGCTCAATACTGGGAGAAAGATTATTAAATTCTTTCATAGCCCAATGAAACAACCCGGTATATTTATGTACCAGTTCCATTGGCTCCAGTTTCTCCAAAATTGCTTTCTTGCTTATTTTATCTTCTGCTTCTCTGCCTTCTTCTTCAAAGTGACCAGCATCCGTAATATTTCTTACATACCTCACTTTATAGCCTAAATAAGTTAAATAACGTAGCAATACATCAAATGTAATATATGGTCTTGCATGTCCAAGATGACTTTCGCCACTTACAGTAGGACCACATACATACATACCAACCAATCCGGGAGTTATAGATTTAAATTCCTCTTTGCTTCTGGTAAGTGTATTATATAGTTTTAAACTCATGAAATTTAATCTAAATGTTAAGTCGCAAATGTAAATGTTAAAGGCTTATGAAGTTCAACGTAGCACTATGTTTATATATTACAATTTGAACTTAGAAAGGTTTTAAAGTGCTACTAAATTGAATATATTATAATAGCCAGAAACACTCCCTACACTTTTTTTATTTCAATGGTATGCATTTGCTCAAGTTTAAATAATGCTTCCAGCAGGCGTACTTTAGGTATACCTACCAAAATATTGCAAAACAATTGTTGTTCCTGTTTAATTATATTAGCATTGCATTGCTTTAGGATGGTCATCACATCGTTCACTTTGGTATAATCACAATGAATATTATAAATAATTTCTACTGGCTTTTGCACTACAGGTACTGTTTGTAAAGCCAGCATTGTTGCCATTTTATAGGCATTTATTAATCCTGGAACACCTAATAAGGTACCCCCGAAATAACGAACTACTACTACTAATACATTGCATAACTGTTTACTAAGAATCTGGTTATAAATAGGTTTACCTGCACTTCCTGAAGGTTCGCCATCATCGTTTACCCTAAAATTATTTCTATCATTTCCAATCACATATGCATAGCAATGGTGAACAGCTTTAGTATGTTCTTTTTTAAGTTTTTGAAGGTGTTTCTTTACATTGTCTACATCGGTCACAGGGTAAGCATATGCAATAAATTTACTCCCACGATCCTTGTATTCCGCAGTAGTAGATTGTTCGATAGTAAAATAATAATCTGGTTGTTTACTACTCATTGTTGGGTTTATAATAACTGATTAAGTCTGATAAAATTTTTTCTTGTTTGATGAGTGTAGATTTTGATAAACGAGGTGCAAGAATACCATCCTGAGCATACATTGAAGAATTTGTAATCACTCGAGCCTCGTCCCAACAATTATTAATTATAAATAACTGTAATAAAGTAGCTCCTCCTTCTACTAAGATACTTTGAACATTGGTATTATATGCATAGTTCATTATCTGTTGTAAAGTATCCTCATTATCCCTCAACTTATGGTAAATTGTAACACCTTCTTGTTTTTTTATAGTGTTGTTGAAAATAATGGTTTTTTGAGATCCATCTAACACGAAGCTTTTAATATCGATATAATTATTTCTATCCAAAATAAATCTCGTAGGTTGATTACCAGTCCATAATCTGTTATTCAGCTTTGGATTATCTTTTAATACAGTATTACTACCCACCATTATAGCTGCTTCCTCGCTCCGCCATTGATGCACAATTCTATTGGTACAATCGTTAGTTATCAATAACCTTTCGGTAGTTTTAGATCCTATGATTCCATTTACAGTTTGAGCCCACTTTAATATAATATAAGGACGTTGATATTGATGAAATTTAAAGAACCGTTTATTAAGAGCAATACAATCGTTTTCTAATATTCCAATAAATACTTCGACACCTGCTTCTTTAAGCAAAGCAATACCTTTGCCATTTACTTTAGCAAATAAATCGGTACAACCTATAACTACCCTTGGAATTTTATTTTCTATAATAAGGTTTACACAAGGAGGAGTTTTACCATAATGTGCACAAGGTTCTAATGAGACATATAAAGTAGCATGAGCAATTAATTCCCGATCAATTTCTGCGACACTATTAATACAGTTTACTTCGGCATGGGGACCGCCATATTGCTGATGATATCCTTCCCCTATAATTCTGTAGTTATATACCAATATAGCACCCACCATAGGATTAGGTGCTACATATCCGTTCCCCAGCATAGCTAGTTGAATACAACGGTACATATATAATTCTTGAATGTCTATCATTTTTGAAGGCATCAAAGGTAACAACTGAGAATACTTAATCAATTTTTCTTTGAAAGAAGAATTGCAAACAACAGATTTACTTTTTTATAATCAGACTATACTGAATTCAATATAATACTAGATGATTACTTTGAAAGTGAGGTTGCAAAATGCGTTCGACAGTATGCAGTACACGATTACAAGTCGGGGTTATAAGAAAAAAACACTGCAGAAACAGAAAGTAAGTATGCAATATGCTGTTGCAGAACGGGGATAAGAGAAAATAAGACCGCAGGATGATAAAATAGTATTGCAAAATACACTCGCAGAATAGTTGAAAGAGAAAACAACAACGCAGTCATAGAAAGTAATAGTGTAGAATCCAATTGGAGGTATTATTCAATTAAAAATTTAATTCTTAGAGGTTAATTATTCATTTAAATTTTGTGAATTACGCTGTAATTTGAGAGAAATACCCAATAATGTTTTGAACTTAATCTTATCATTGCAAAATGAATTTGTTAGAGGCTCATAATATTGTTCTTGCTAAATTGATTAATTTATATGAGGAAAGAGAAGCCAGCAATATTGCGACTATACTCACTGAGCACATTACTGGATTTAATAGAACAGAGCGGTTAATTAATAAAAAAACAACAGTTACAGCCTTACAAGAAGCAAAGTTTAATGAGGCAATAAATAGATTGCTTTTGCATGAACCTATACAATACATAGTCTCTATTGCTTGGTTTTATAAGTATCCTTTTTACGTAAATAAAAATGTACTGATACCACGACCTGAAACAGAAGAACTTGTAAATTATGTTATAAAAGAAAAGGCAAATACAAATCCATTTATTTTAGACATAGGTACAGGTAGTGGATGTATTGCAATTTGTTTAAAGAAAAGTATGGATGCAACCGTTACTGGTATTGATGTGAGTAATGAAGCACTGTTGGTTGCTAAAAAGAATGCAACTGATTTGGATGCTGAAATAGAATTTAAACAGCTCAACTTTCTCGATAATACTCAATGGGATAATATTGGAATGTTTGATATAATAGTTAGTAATCCTCCATATATAAAGTATCATGAACAGGATGATATGCGTAAGAACGTATTAAACTATGAGCCTCACCTTGCTTTGTTTGTAGAAAATGATGACCCATTAATATTTTACAGATTAATTGCTCTATTTGGTAAAAAGCATCTACATAAAAATGGAAGTATCTGGCTTGAAATCAATGAAACATTAGGTCTTGAAACAATGTCTTTGATGGCAGAATATGGTTACCATACTAACATTATAAAAGATATGCAAGGAAAAGATAGAATATTAATGGCTTGCCTTATTTATTAGCTGTCAATATTCTTGGGGGTTCAATCTTATATACTGCCCAATTTGCTGTTTCGAACATCAATACTGGATTATACATATTACCTTCCAATTGTTTATTCAAGTTGAAATAGTTCAAGACTGTATAGTTCTTCAAATTATTGGTAAACTTAGCTATACAAACATACTTAGCATTAATTTTAGGATTTTCAACTACAGTAAGGAAGTTATCATTGATGGGCATTATTACGGACTTTAACGAACGCAGATGTGCCATTATTTTGTATGCAGCTGCATCATCAATAAGAATTTTACTGGTAGGAGTTGCGACATTAGAAATGAATGTTGCTACTCTAATTTCTTCATTAGTTGATCTATCACTCTGTAAATGTCTAACTTGTTTGAGAGATGAAAAGAAATAACTTTCTTCAGGATCACTAGTTCTATTAAAGTATATAACTCCAGTAAATATATTAAGCACTGCCGCACCTATAATTACTGGCCACCATAACTTATTTTTGTATTTAACACCTCCATAAAAACTTAGCCCTATGAGTGCCAACACTACAAAAATCAGATAGTATTCAACAGTTATGTAAAACTGATCATCTAAAAGAATAATTGATAATAGTATAAAAGGAGAAATCAACGTAAACAGTTCATACATTCTACCTCTAAAGAATATAAAAACTACAATTAATAGTGGTGTAAGAATTAATACATAAACCTGAAAAACTAATTGAATTTGTTGGATAACATTATCAATTCTGGATGAGTTTACGAGATCTGCTATAGATATATTACCTGTAGCATGCCAGTTGGCATATTGACTAGTTAAGAAATAGGTGGTATCCCCTGCATGATAAAAATTAAGCGTTCTGAAGAGAAACAATGCTCCTATAGGTAAGAGAAATATAATTACATAAAGAGCTAAAGTTCTATTAGTCAGCTTTCTTCTTTGGGATGGTGTATTCACCGATTCAAAATATTGTAAGATTGGCGGAGCTTTGGATAGCTTTAAACCTTCGATAGAAACTAATATTATAAATGGGAAGAATGATAGAATAAGCCAAATAAAGTTATAATCGCAGAATACCAAGAAGGAAAGATATATACTAGCCATTGATAGGTAATAGGATATCTGAGACCTATAGAAATTGAAAAGACTACGAAATACCAAGTAAAAAAACATCATTATAGCCCCTACGCTTCTGCCTGAAATTGCAGCATAAATAAATCCTGGATGAAATATAAAAAGTAAACAGGTAACTGTGATATATACTCTTTTTGGGAGTTTAGATTTTTCAAAATCATTGAGTATAAAAAAGAAAAGCAATACCATGAATGATGATGATGCCAAAATTGGAGCGAACAGATTTCCAAATGGTGAAAACACAATAGAAGTTAGAAAAGTAACAGTTGGGAAAGTTGTACCTAACGTTAAGAGAGTATTATTTTCCGCTTCGAATAGTATTTTTGTTTTCTCAGCCATGAACAAAGCCTCGGAATGTTCGAAGCCTGTTCTATGTATGAGCCATGACAATAGCAGATAGAATGCCAAAAGACATAGCGATAAAATGATATTTATATATTTCTTAATGACTATCATAATGTTAGTGTGCCGCTGCTCCAGGAGCATTAGTTGCCGAAGATTGTTTACTTAAGCCATGATTTGTTTTTTCCCAATAGAAAGGTTTTGTAATTAACTGCCAAAGACCTTTATAAGCTGCAATTGAGTGCATTAACCAATATAATGGATTTACCATTGAATATAATATAAGTTCATAGAACTTTCTTTTGAACACTGCAAGCATGTTGATATAAATCATCAATACATTTCCGGCGATAAAGTTGAATGTAGAAAAATAAAGAACCCAATCCGGGAATAGCTGTTTAATACCGGAGAAGTGAAAAATTAAGTACAGAATAAAGAATGCCAATAGTATTGGATAAGTAAGGAAAGTAAAAGATGTTCCTCCAATAAAGAAGTTAAATCCAAAGAAACCAGCCCATCCTACTTTTCTTACAAGTAAAGCAGGATTACGCATGTGTACCAAATAAGTTTGCATGTAACCTTTAATCCATCTTGAACGTTGACGAATCCAGTTAAATGGTTCATTATTAGCTTCTTCGAAAGTAGTACTCTGAACAACCCCTACTTTATATTGTTTTGCATAAACCCTAACTCCGAGATCCGCATCTTCCGTTACATTAAAAGGATCCCAGGCACCAAGTTCAACCAGTCTTCCAAGTTTAAAGTGATTACTGGTTCCTCCCAATGGAATAGGTATATCCAATGTTTCCAAACCAGTAAGCATATAATCGAACCAATAAGAATACTCGAGCGTAAACATCTTGGTCAACAGATTTTCTGTTTTGTTAAAGTAATTCAACGCTCCTTGTAAAACCACGAAATTGTCCGGAAGTTTACGGAACTGACAAACTACTTTTTTTAGTTGATTCGAATCAGGAACGTCTTCTGCATCGTATATTGTAAGTAGTTCCCCTCTAGAGAAAAATAAACCGTAATTACAAGCTTTAGGTTTTGTTTGGGGCATATGAAAAGGCACTACAATAACTTCGAAGTTTGCAGGAAAGTCGAGCACTCTCACGGCATTCAAAGTTTTATCATCTACCTCTTCAATCAACAACTTTACATCTAGCTTTTCTTTGGGATAATCCAAACTTCTTAAATTCCAAATCAATTTACGGATAAGTTTATCCTCTCTAAATACCGGAAGCAAGATAGTATATACAGGTAATGTACTTTCAACTACATTCTTTATATCTTCTTTAGACACCATATCCTCCAACTCGGACATAGATCCTTTCAATGCGAGGTATAGCTTGAACAAGATTGCAAAAAGGAAGAAAAGACTAGATAATAAGTTGATAATTATAACTGTCTGAACAAAAAACACGGTAGCGAGCACTAGTGTAAGCCCTAATCCTGTAAAAATAAAAACTAACTGAGCTTGCGTAAAAGTAATCAGACCCGAACTGGTAGGATCTTTTCTCATTAAACTAAATACTGCTTCTTTTACATAAAACTCTCCTCTTAACTTATGTCCCAACCAAGTTATATCCAAATCGGAAGTAGCGACCATTTTAACAGGCATCTGGAATTTAATTTCCAAGCTACTTAGCAATTTATCATCAAAAGGATCTGCAGCAGCAACTAGTAAAGAACCATCCTCTATTTTACGAAGTGGTAAATAAAGATAAGAGTTTATATGCTGAATATCACATTGATTAACATAGTATTCGTCAATTTCTTCTTCTCTTACATCAATTAAATGATAATTTTCTTTTTCTAGATAATTAACATAATCGTTTCTAACAAGAAACCCGAAGTTAAGTGCAGCTTTTACAGGTGCATAACTATACATATCTGCTATCTCATGGATTTTTTTCAATTTTTCCAAATCGAAAAGTCCATGGGTAGCCATATTATCCAATGCACAATTAGCCATACCTGTTAAGTTGTAATTTGTTATCTTTTGGTTACTCCCTTTATATACTGATACTAAACGATTTCCTGAGATTGTTTAACCTTGCTTCTTACAAAGAAGTATGCTAAAACTACCAGTATTAATAATATACCAAGAATTACGAACTTGAAGTTATCCCAGAAAGCAGTCAACCAGCTTTTATCGCTTTTGTAAGATACCATGTTATTGTCCTCAGGCATTTTAAAGAAATAATTGCTTAAGCCATTACTATTGGCTATACAAACGTTACTTTCAATTTCTGTTAGCTGTGTACTAAAGTTCTTGATAACGCTTACAAATGAATTCTTGGGCAGACTATCTCCCAAAGAAGTAACTAATAAAATTGTACTACCTTTTTCTCTGAATATTTGAGCGATACCACTATTTGAGAAATCGTTAATACTATAAGTAGTTTTCTTATCTGCATCACTATAAATCTGGAAGTCTTTATCGTATCGAACCGGCATATTTGAGAAGTTCTTTACAAAACCATCATTTTTATCCAACAATACAATTAAATTAAAGCTGTTTAGATCGCTAAAGTTTGTTGCTTTATCAGTTGTTATTACTGGAGGAACTATTAGTTTATTGAAATCATTCTTGATTGGTGAGTTCAATTGATAATATATTTCCCCTATTGAAGAAATAATATCTTTTGACATTAAAGAAGGAGATACAATAATCTTAGTTTCTGTCTTTCTGAACTCAGCAGGAAAGTTGAAAAAGCTATAGAATCTATTTTCTCTCTCACCTGAGAAGGTAAGTGTAGAACTTTTGGTATTTACAAAAGCAAAGAAATTACTAAAACCATCTTTACAAATATTAGCTCCTGGATGGAATCTGAACTCCACTTCCAGTGTATTAAACTTCGTAAGCAAGTATGGTTTTAAATCAATATCGTTAATAAAACTTGATTTATCTAGTAATGATGCATTATAGATTAGATTCTGGTTTAAATAGATATTTACAAATCCTCTATCATCAGCTTTAAGAGTTGAAAAATAACTCTCCAAGTGAAAAAGAAGTTTAGTTGGGATAGCATTAAACTCGGTTAAGGAGAAAGTATATTTAGAGCGCAAAGAACCAATACCTTCCATCAATGAGGGTGTTCCACCTAAATCATCTAAAGAAGTAACTAAAGGAGAAGGAGACTCAATAGCATAATTGCTAGGAACAGCTTCTATAACTAACAATTTATCAGTAAAAGCACTACTTAATCTTCTATTGCTTGCTAAAGTGTAAATAGCTTTTTTGTATCCCTCATCATTACCCCCTGTTACAACCAAGACATATTTAGTGTAAGCGCCCACGTTTACACCTACTAATGAAATAAGGCCTTGACCAGCTGATAAAGTTTGAGGTAATGCTTGTCTTACTGAAGCTGGTAATTTATCTTGAACACCCACAATAATACCACCAGGCAAACTATCTGCAGGAGAATATTGTGCTGTAAATATTTCTTTATTTACACTAGAAGCACTTTGTTTAAGCAAGGTATACACAATTCCACCAGCAGTTAAATCGTTTGCATCTGCAGCTTTAGGAGTATAAACTGAAGTAAATTCCTGTATCCACTCTTTAAGAGAGCGTTGATAAGAGTTCTCTACTTGAGAAACTTGAGAAACATAAGAGGTATTTCTTACATTTATCCAACATGCAGGATTATCAATATCCTTACAATATTCATCACTAATACTAAGCTTAGCTCCTATTTTTAGTTTAATAAAACGACCATCAGGTTGAAGGTACTTTCTGCTAAGCGGTACTATAATAGAGAATACTGAATCTACAGGAGAAGCCACAATTCTTTGTGTAAATACTGGTGCATCTTTTAGGTATATTATTACAAACGAGTTGTTTGGATTTAATACCTGTGAGGCTCTCACATTAATCACTATTCTACTTTGGTCTACATTATCATCAGGCTTTACTTTTATGAAGTAACTGATAGATCCGTTGATACCTACTATCGAAGCATCGTCGTACCCCATAGAAGCAAATGTTCTATCTGATTGGGCATTCAAAGATCCGATAAAACACAAAAACGCTATAACAATTAGCAATCTTGATTTCATATTTATACTATTTAATGGGTGCTATTAAATTCAATTCTAAAATAATTTTTATTTGTTTCGTCACAACTATAGTTTACTGAACCGCCCATAGTTTCAACTACTTTTTTGGCTGATGCAAAACCAAGTTCAGGAGCAGTGTTTCTGCTAATACTATCTACCATACTCTTAGAGTCGGATAGATTATTAAACAACACATTCAATTTATCTGAACCAATCAATTCCCCAATATTTATAACTTCTATCACCGCTTTGTTGGAAGTGTGGTGTGTATGAATAGTCATTATTGAGTTTGAAGCAGAAAACTTAATTATGTTTGTGAATAATTTGAACAATACCTGATCTAGAAACAGACTATCCAAATTTGAATAAAGTGCATTATTTAAAAGGTGTAGTTGCATTCCAATATGTTTCAATTGTGCGGAATCTGCAACTTCTACAGCAATTTTTTCTACATGTTTATTAATATCTAGTTTCTCTAAGTGGAAATCTACAGCAGTTTCTTCTTTATCAGTTGATTCTGCTAATTTTTCAGAGAGATAATTTAATTTCTCATTATCATTTTCAATGTGATAAATGATTTCTTTCTGGTCGACTGATAAATTATCCGATTTTGCTTTTAACTCATCTATATGTTGTTTAAAAGAGTTTGCATAACTTCTAAAATCATATAATAAAATATCAACTGTATTTTGTTTGTAGTCGCTAAGAGATTGTAATCTTCTATTGCTTTCATCAATAACAAATTTTTGATCATTAATCATTTCATGTTGATCCAGTAGTCTGTTATATGCATTATCGATTAAGATATTTTTTTGGGTACTTCTGTTTACAATTTCATATCTATTATATGCTATCAGACAAGAAACAACTGAAACCAAGAAGTATACGCCTCCCCCATGAGAAATTAATACTTCATATTTATCAATTCTTGTTTTCAGTGTAAACAACAGTGCTATTATTACAAATGAAAATAAGCTGAGTATCAATGAATTGAATGGTTTCCAAAAAATAGTTGTATTTACTAATAAGACAACAATAGATAAAATTAGAAAGAACGGTAGAAGTTCATTAAATGGAACCAATCCACATATCACTGAATGAAGGAAAATATGGATACCAAGGAATATTTTTAGAGTATAAATGTAGTGCCAATTCTTTTTAGCCCCAAATAGAAAAACCACATAAGACGCCAATCCGAATAGGATTCTAGCAATAAATAGCTGGTTCCATTCGCTTTTTAAAAAAAGATAATCTAATAAAATTAATACGGGTAATGTGAACAGCATTGTCCACATGACTACATTCGCATAATAAAGCCCTCTTTTATCTAGTCTTGTTAAAAGTTCGGCTTCATCTATATTTTCGTATGAAAATTTAATTTTTCGAGCCATATTTTAAATTATGCAGTCAATTATTAATATACATTATTCAGTGAAATTATATAGAATTGTTATTTTCAAATATTTTGGGATAATTTTTTTAATCTTTTCTACATTATCCACATTCGGTTCAAACGACACCGGCACAGTTAGTAAAGTGATTAAACAGTTTGGAGCGGGTGTCAATATTTCTCATTTTGAGCAGTACTGGAAAACCCCTGAAGCTATATACAAAGAAGATATTACAGAAAAGATAAAGGCTATTGCCGATAAAGGCTTTAGAACAGTAAGACTACCTATAGCCTTTGATATGTACCTTCAATCTGATGGTTATAATTTTCAAAGTAGTATGATTCAGAAGCTTAAAGAAATTCTAACACTAACTTACAGCCTTCAAATGAAGTTGGTTATCACCTACCACTATGGCAAACTTACAGATAATAATTGTGAAACTGGAGAAATCGACAGAATTATTGCTATGTGGAAGCAACTTCAGTATATTTTTAAAGGAAACGCTTATGACGAACTTTTCTTTGATTTATATAATGAACCTACTTTATCAGAAGATAAATGGAAACCAGCTATTACAAGAATGGTTACTGAAATGAGAAAGGAAGATAGTCAGCGTATCTATATTGTGGGAGGAACAGATTATAATAGTGAAAATGAGTTGATGGCACTAGGTAAAATAGGCGACAATAAACTAATTTATACTTTTCACTATTATGAACCATTTATTTTTACTCATCAGGGAGCAGAATGGACTGGTAACAGAACTAAACTAACTGGTTTACCATTTCCCTATAAGAGGAGGAAAATGCCCAAAATGTTAGCTGAGGCGAAAGGAACAGACACGGAGAAAGACTACCTTAAATACAATATAGAAGCAGATGATCAATACATTAGAGATAGAATGCGACAAATTGCCAGTTTTTGTGTAGTACATCAAATGCCATTGCTGTGTACAGAAGCTGGTGTAATTAAAGAAGTAGATAATACTTACCGTAAAAGATACTTAAAAGCATTGACTTATGCTTTTGAGGAATTTTATATCCATGCAGTATTATGGGAATATGATCAGCGTTTTGCTATTGAGGGAGATAAAATATCTGTATTTTCTGCTTTGAAAAAATGGATACGTAGGAGCAAGAAATATTAAAAAGGAGATTGGGGACAGCATATAGGAGATAGGATAAATACTTATATCTCCATTTGTAAGTAATACAATATTTGACCTTCAACGAGGGGTTTTATGCAATTTTTCTTCTAATAATTAAATCATTATTCAATTTTGAGCGATTTACAGCTTATTGCAGCACTAAAAGAAGGAGATCAACAAGCTTTTATTATGCTAATTGATTTGTACAAACACTTAGTGTTCAATACTGTACTAAATATGGTTCATCAGTTTGAAGAAGCAGAAGACATTACACAAGAGGTATTTATACAAGTTTTTCAAAGTGTTCAACAATTTAGAGGAGACTCGAAACTGTCAACATGGTTGTATAGGATTGCTATTACAAAGTGCCTGGATTGGCAAAGAAAGAACAATGCCAAAAAAAGAATGAATTCGATGAAAAGTATTTTTGGATTAGAAAGTCATAAGGATTCGATACCAGACTTTCAACATCCTGGCATTCAACTTGCTAATAAAGAAAAAGCTACTATTCTTTATATGGCTTTAAAGAAATTGCCAGAAAATCAAAGAATTGCATTTACTCTTATAAAAGCTGATGGATTGAGCTATGAAGAAGTAAGTGAAATAATGCAAACATCCATAAAATCGCTTGAAGGATTGATGCATAGGGCTAAAGAGAATCTTAGAAAGAACCTAGAACAATTTTATAAAAGTTAATTATAAACCACAGTATATGAACAGGAAAATAGATTTACTGGTTGAAGAAACAATTGATAGTTTCAACAATATTAAAAAGGTAGAAGCACCTACTGGATTAAACCAGAAAATACTTACTGATATAAATCAACTTAAAATAAGAGAAGAGGTATACCTTTTCCGACATCCTCAATGGCTTATAGCTGCTTTGGTAATAGGTATTGTTTGTAATGTATATTTTGCCATTTCATTCTCGTACAATGTTAACACAGAAAAAAACAGCACAGAAACCTCTGATTTAGCAATTTTTGAGAACCATTTCAAATTGGCATCTTCAACAAATTTATTTGAATAACTTAAACACTATGAATAAGAAAGGAATTATTGTTGTAGTAGTTTTATTAATGCTATTAAACATAGCTTCTATTGGATTTTTGTGGTGGAAAAATAATCCTCGCAATGATGATAAAAGACAACATGAGAGAATTACAGAATTTGTGGTACATGAACTTAAACTAGACAACAAGCAACAAGATATTTATCAGGAGTTGATAAAAGCGCATCATAATGCTATGAGAACCGAAGATGATAATCTCCGAAATGCTAAAGATGATTTTTATGACTTAATCAATAAAGATAAAATTGATAGTTTAGAGTTACTAGCTTTTGCAGATAAATTAGGGAAAGAAGAGGCAAAGATTAATGTGATAACACTGCAGCATTTTCAACAACTAAAAGCCATTTGTAATAAAAAACAGCAAGAGACATTAGCATCTTTATTGAGAGAAATACTACACAGAATGAAAAATAATGGGCAGGGACCTGGAAAAAATGGCGAAGGATCTGATAATCATAGACCTCCACCACTTAGAAATAGTGCTATGGGAGAAAATCCACCACCACCACCTGGAGAGGGAGATAGGGATGCTTCACCTACTCCAAATTGACATGATTAGTTAACCACTATTTTTGGCTACTTGCGTATTTGATGAGAATGGATCTTTTTAGCCAAGAAGTGGCATATGAGGACTAATACCAATTTACAGAATAAGAGACGTATTAATTGCTTTTTCATAGGTTGTAGTATGAGTTATTGATTTTATTCGCTCCATGCTTAAGTGTTGTTGGATAATCCTATCCATAAAGTTTTGCAATTCCTTTAATGTCTTGAATGCTTT
>Ga0007873_1000033_pt1 | contig 43853 bp, 33 predicted proteins | sample CryBogCBH26May08_FD_71228 | JGI IMG/M metagenome (GOLD analysis project Ga0007873, IMG submission 71228) | Freshwater microbial communities from Crystal Bog, Wisconsin, USA - CBH26May08 | ecosystem: Environmental > Aquatic > Freshwater > Lake | place: Crystal Bog, Wisconsin, USA | collected...
AGCAAATCCTACTACTGTTCCATTAAGCAGTAATGAAGATTTTCAATTGAATATTATAGATGCACGCCTTTGTACTGCATCTTCCAATACAGTCCATGTACTAGTAAATCAATTACCTACAATCGTTAGTCAAACTACCCCTACTGATACTGCTTGTGTAGGAGGTGTTTTGCATACCTTAAGTGTGCAAGGACAGAACATTAATACTTATCAATGGTATAGCAATACTTCGCCTACCACTACTGGTGGAACTTTATTACCAGGTGCTACTCTTAGTACTTTTACACCTGCTACATCAATGGCAGGAACTACGTATTATTATTGTTTGTTAACTGGCCTTTGCAACCCTGTACTTACCACCGCAATATCGGGAGCAATAGTGGTAAATGCTATTCCAATTGCACCTGTTTTAACGGTTACAGAATCTTGTACCAGCACCTATATTACAGCAATAGGAGTTAACGGTAATATAGTATGGAGCGATGGCGGTTCTGGCAATCCACGATTTGTTACCACCACTACCACCTTATCTGCATTACAAAACATAGGTGCATGTATCAGCCTAGTGAGTAATCAGGTAACTGCTATTCCCCCCACTTTTATTAATGTGTCGGCCATTACGGGTGATACTTTAGTTTGTGTTGGCAATAGTATTAGTATGATGGACACTACAAAAGGGGGCATTTGGTCATCACAAATAAGCAGTATAGCTACCATAAGTAATAATGGACTTGTTACGGGTATTAAAGCTGGTACGGATACTATAAAATATAAGGTAATAAGTGGTACCTGTATAGATAGTGTTTATCAGATAATTTCAGTACATGCAGCTTCTACTTTCGATACTTCGGTTACTATTTGTAAAACGGCTTTACCTTACATATGGAACGGAAAATCTTATGGATCTGCAGGTACATATCAGACTTATTTCACAAATTATTTTGGCTGCGATAGTATAGCCACCTTAAACTTATTAGTATCAACTCCTACAAGTTCTACCAATTCTGTATCGGTTTGTAAAGCTAATTTGCCTTATAGCTGGAATGGCCATATTTATGCAGTTGCTGGTACTTATACTATTCATTTAATCAATAAAGCAGGTTGCGATAGTGCTGCAACTTTGATTTTAACTATCCAGAATAAAACAGTAGTTTCTCCTATCATTGGTTTTAATACACTATGTCAAAATAAGAGCATTCAATTGTCCGATAGTACTGCTGGTGGTACCTGGACCAGTAATAATAATTCGATAGCCACAGTAAATAATGGAATGGTGAATGGTGTATCTGCTGGCCAAACAATCATTACATACAGGGTTACCGACATTTGTGGTACCGACTCTGTTTGGCAAAATATTACGGTGTATTCCTTGCCTATTGCTACTATCCTTACCAATCCAAATCCTGCAATAATTTGTGTAGGTCAGCAAGTAATATTTACTGATAATTCATTGGGTAATAATCTTGTGCATTCTAACTGGAATTTTGGTGGAAATAATACGGATACGGGTCTTTCGGTTGTTTATACCTATACGCAGGCTAGTACCTTTACTGTTACGCATTCTGTAACTGATAAAAATGGTTGTGTAAGTTTACCTGCCATTGTGCTGGTTACTGTTGCTAATAAGCCTGTTGTAAGCATCGATTTGCTGGTATATGTAGCACCTAATCAATCGATAATACTATATCCTAAAATTGATGGTCTGGATGCTCAAACTTTAATTCAATGGACTCCAGCAATATTTCTGGATAATCCACAATCAATGAACCCTATTTGTACTCCGCAAAACGATACAGTGTACAATGTTTTTGTTACCAATGCTATTGGATGTTCTGGTACGGCCAATATAAAAGTGGTCGTATTGGATCCCCTTATTATTCCAAATGTATTTAGCCCCAATGGTGATGGTATTCATGATTATTGGGATATCCCGGAATTAATTAAGTACCCGTTGTTCAATTTGAAAGTATTCGATAGAAATGGACAGATTGTATACCATTGCAATAATCATTTTGTACCCTGGAATGGAAAATATAGAGGGCAGAATGTGCCCATAGGAGTGTATTATTATATTTTAGACAGAGGCTATAAACTTCCAGTATTATCTGGCTCCATTACCATTATAAGATAAGTAACGTACGGTTTGTTTAATAATTTCCGATAGCTAATTTAATAAATCAAATCTTTGGCAAATTAAATATTAATTATTGTCTCAGCTTTCCACTCATTCCCACCATTACCAGTCCAAGAAATGCTATGAGTGCAAAGGACGATCTAAGGCTGGATGCTTGTGCTATAAATCCTATCAAAGGTGGGCCCATTAAGAAACCCAGAAAACCAATACTGGATACTGACGCTATAGCAGCACCGGTAGCCATCTTATGAGTTTTGCCTGCTAATGCATAAGCAATGGGTACTACCGATGATACGCCCATACCTACCAGCATAAAACCAATGGTGGAAGGTATAATAAAAGGAAAAATTACGGCAATCATTAAACCCACAAATATAATTATACCACTTGCTCTTAATACAGTAGTGGCACCCATGCGGGTAATGAATTTATCGCCCAGAAAACGGCCAGTTGCCATCATCATCATAAAGGCTACATAACCTACTGTAGTTAAGCTTTTGCTTACTCCAATTACCTTATTAAAATAAACACCACTCCAGTCGAACATTGTGCCTTCGCAAACCATAGTACTAAAGGCTATAATCCCCAGCAGCACCAGGTAGGCATAGGGTTTGCCAAACTTTTTTTTGATAGTTACGACGTGTTCTTCCTGCTGAATAGTGTGTTGGTGTGCCAACAGCATACCTGCCAGACAAACTATGTTGATAAGGATAAAATGGGTGAGTGGACTTACCGATAGGCCTATCATTAATGTACCAATTCCTACCCCGGTAAATCCACCCAAACTCCATAGTCCGTGAAAGGATGCCATGATACTTCTTCCAAAATGTTTTTCCACCAATACTGCCTGTGTATTTACGGCTATATTCATCAGGTTATTGGTTAGTCCAAAGAAGAAAAGATTGGCAGCAAGTGTCCACGCTGTCGTAGAAAGACCAATGCCAATCATAGGTGAAGGAAGTGCAAAGGCTGCTACCAGCAACATAGTACGACTACCAAATTTGGTAACAAGGTATCCTGATATGGGTAACCCTATCATCGATCCTATTGGAAGCAGCAGAAGCACTGATCCAAGTGCAGCATTATTTAAATGTAATTGATCCTGAATGTTGGGTATTCTGCATGCCCAGGAGGCAAATCGTAGTCCTGATATAAAGAAAAATATACCAAGTGCCATTCTGTTTTTACTCAGTTCTGTAAGCTTACTCAACATTTGTTTCATGAGCCGCAAATATCTGTAAAACAAATATGATAATTAAAAATACAGAATACATGGCAGATGCACAAAGTAATACTGCTGAAATTAACTGATTAGCTAATGAATACAATTGGGTGGAATATCTTTTTAAATTTAGCTTTCATAATTACTACATGTATATTTGTTTCGGGTTTTAGTGTTACACATTACTAAAATACATTATACAATGATTTATAGCTTTCTTATTATACTATTTTATTTCTTCCATTTGCAGGAAGTAAATAAGCCTGTTGAAACAATTAATCTTACACAATTACATTCTAAAACTATACGACCCGAGAATGATACTTTGTATGTAATAAACTTCTGGGCTACCTGGTGTAAACCTTGTGTGGAAGAGATTCCATTTTTTGAAGGTAGCTTAACCCATTTTGCAGATAAGAAAGTAAAAATACTTTTAGTAAGTCTGGATTTTTTATCGGAGAAAGATAAAGTAGATAAATTTATTGAAAACAATACATTACAGAACATAGTATACCTCTTTAATGCTGGCGACGCAAATGTGTGGATTGATAAAGTGGACAAAAACTGGAATGGGGATATTCCTGCTACCGTGCTTTACAGAAAAGGGCAGAAAATCACTTTTCATCAGGGCGACTTTTCTTCTCAAAAAGAGTTGGATTCTTTAATAACAACAAACATTAAATAAATAAAATAAATAAAATAAACAAACATGAAAAAGATTTTACTACTAGCATCGTTCTTTATTGGCCTTGCCGCTTTCACGCACATTAATGGTTATAAAACTGGCGATAAAGCAATTGATTTTAGTTTAAAAAACATTGATGGCAAGATGGTCTCTTTGGCCGATTATAAAGCAGCTAAAGGGTTTATTGTAATATTTACTACCAACCATTGTCCTTTTGCTATAAAGTATCAGGAAAGGATTAATGCGCTGAACAAAAAATATGAAAGCAAGGGCTATCCTGTAATTGCTATTAATCCCAACGACTCTACTATTATGCCTGTAGATTCTTATTCCAACATGATTATCCGAGCTAAAGAAGAACATTTTTCGTTTCCTTATCTGTTAGATGGTTCACAGGATATAGCAAAGGCTTATGGAGCTACCAAAACACCACATGTATATTTATTACAGAAATCTAAAGATGGTTTAATAGTAAAATATACTGGCGCTATTGATGATAATACCGAAGATCCTGCTGCTGTAACTAAGAAATATGTGGAGCTTGCTGTAGATGCATTATTAGCAGGGAAAGAGGTATCTATAACCTCTACCAAAGCAATTGGATGTGGAATAAAATGGAAACAATAACTTGAAATATTGTAACTAAAAAAGGCTGTCAATAACGACAGCCTTTTTTGTTCCAACTTTATGGAATGTGCTATATTGTTTATTGTTGTTTTGCTTTCTTTTCGTTGGAAATCTGCATTGGATTTTTTAGCGGCGATCCACTATTTCTTCTATTGTTTGCAGCTGCTTTAAACATGGCAAACTTACTAGGGGCAGGCACTTCGCCCCAATAGTTGTTGCTTTCATCAATATCAGCTGTTTCTTTGAGTGGATCTAACTGTATAGCCACTGCCTTTTTAGTAGTTAAGAATACCTTAGTTACATTGTTCTCGTTATGTCGCCAAATCTGAGCAGGGATTTTTTCTGTTTGGGTAGTACTATCATCAAATTTAAACTGCACTATTATTGGCATAACTAAGCCCCCTTTATTGCTAAAAGATATTTCGTATAGATGTACGTTTTTATACTTCTCCATTTCCTCTTTATCCAAAGGTTCAACAGTAGTGGTTTCTTTCTCTGGCAGTCGGGCATCTATGGTACTATCGTATGGCTCAATACCTCTATCGTACCGCCAGTAAAAATCTCTTAGGGTAGTATCTGCATCTACCTGAAATACTATTCGTTTATCTTCCTTGTTTCTTATCCTAGAAATATCCTCGTAAGGAATTATAATTGGTTGAGCAGGAGTTGATTTATCTACTCTATTTAATCTTTTTCTTCTTTCTTCTGGATCATAAACAGCATGTTTTACTGAATCGATGGCAATATCGCAAGGCTCGATACCATAGAACCATCCACGCCAGAACCAATCAAGATTCTCGGCACTTGCATCACCCAAGGTTCTGAAAAAATCTGATGGAGTAGGATGCTTAAATGCCCAACGAGTAGCATATTGTTTAAAAGCATAATCGAACAACTCTCTACCCATGATTGTTTCGCGAAGAATATTCAAAGCCGTTGCTGGTTTAAAGTATGCATTAGCACCAAAGTTTTCAATGTTTTCGCTATTAGTCATAATAGGTTCCAGCAGATTCTTAGGCATCCTCATATAGTCGGTAATCTGGTAGGCTGGCCCCCTTCTGGAAGGAAACTTATTGTCCCACAATTGTTCGGTAAGGTACTGGCAGAATGTATTTATCCCTTCATCCATCCAGCTCCATTGGCGTTCATCGCTATTTACAATCATTGGAAAAAAATTGTGTCCTACTTCATGGATAATAACTCCAATCATTCCATTTTTAGAAGTTTCGGTATAGGTTCCATCTTTTTCAGTTCGTCCATAGTTAAAACAGATCATAGGGTATTCCATACCATTGCTGGCTTCTATACTTTGCGCAACCGGATAGGGATAAGGAATAGTAAAGTGAGAATAAGACTTTATGGTATGGGCTACTATTTTGGTGGAATACTTACTCCAGAGAGAATAGGCTTCTTTGCCATAAGCACTCATACACATAATCTTTTTGCCTTCTACAAAAGCTGGCATTGCATCCCAAACAAATTTTCGTGAACTACCCCATGCAAAGTCGCGAACATTATCGGCTTTAAACACCCAGGTCTTTGTAGTAGTTACAGAAGCCGTTTCTCTTTTAGTAGCTTCGTCCAGTGTTACAATCTCGATAGGTTCTTTAGCAGTCTGTGCTTTTTGCCATCTGCTTAGCTGGCTTGGAGAAAGTACTTCAGCGTAGTTTTGACCTTCACCAGTTGCCATTACCACATGATCGGCAGGAACGGTTATTTGTACTTTAAAGTTACCAAAGGTTAATGCAAATTCACCTCTTCCGGTAAACTGATGATTTTGCCATCCCTGAAAATCACTATACACACAAAGCCTTGGATACCATTGGGTAATAGTAAATATGTAATTACCATCTTCAGGGAAGTATTCATAACCACCACGGCCACCCATCAGCATTCTATTCGATATGTTATAGTGCCAGTCAATCTTAAACGAAAATGTTTGTTTAGCCTTCAGCGCAGTGGGCAATTCTATACGCATCATAGTTTTATTGATGGTATATTTTAAAGGTTTACCCATAGCATCTGTTAGCTTGGTAATAATATCGCCATAACCATTATCTATGTGTTCATTCTCTTCCAGCTTTTTTAAATCACTTGCAGAATATGACTTTGATAAACTACTACCTACTGGATAGTTTGCATTGTTGATTGTGCTGTGTTCATTCTCATCCAACTGAAGCCAGATATAGGAAAGGTCGTTGGGGGAATTGTTGTAATAAGTAATCGTTTCGCTACCATTTAAAATTTGTTTCTTTTCGTTCAAAGAACATTTAATATCATAATCGGCACGTTGTTGCCAATACATAGGGCCAGGTGCACCACTAGCAGTACGATACTCGTTTGGGCTAGGAAGAATAGTACCTAGTTCCTCGAATTTATTACCATGATTGGAGCTAGGATTATTGTGAATGTCCTGTGCATTTGCACTAACGGAACAAATGACTAATATTGATATAAATTTCTTCATCTATATAAAGCTATTTTTTTATAAGTAATAAGCAATAATAACTGTTTTCAAAAAGAATTGTTTTAGGTAATTGACGAATGGAAAAGTTTTTATGATTAATTAATAAAAAGATTATAAAGGCCAGCGTTGCATAATCATTTGTATAGCCAGTGCAAATATTCCACCGCTACAATACAAAACATATTCTCTTCTGTTTAGCTTCATTAGCCCTACTATTATCAAAGAAAGTATTAAAATGCCTGATACTATTAGCAGTTGTCCTACTTCCAAACCAATGTTGAAGGAAAATAATTGGAGTAAGATATTATTATCTTTTCCCAATAAACTTTTAAGATAATTGCTAAAGCCTAGTCCATGAATTAACCCAAAAAACAAAGCCATAAAGTAAATGAAAGGGAATTTAGTTTTAAACGTAAACTTCTTTACAAATACGTTACTAAATGCGGTGATAAGGATGGTAACAGGAATAAGAAACTCGATCCACTTCGAAGAATAATGAACCAGGTTCAAAACACTTAATGCCAATGTAATAGAATGCCCAATGGTAAACGCAGTAACCAATACCAATATCTTTCGCCAGTTGGCCAATTGATACCGAATACAAAGAGCCGCAATGAATAGTATATGGTCTATACCTTGCCAATCGGCTATGTGATTTCTGCCAAGTGAAAAGTATAAACCAAAATCATTCATCATTAAAAAGTTATTGCAAAAAAATAAATCAGCACATTTGTTGCAAATAAATGAAATTAATTAAAAGGTAAATAGAATGTTTAAAGGGTACATCATCTTACTTATTTCCATACTCCCATACTTTAATAAAGCGGAGCATAAATACACCAATTCTGTGCATCCTTTTTATGTGTCGGTTGTAGAAATAAACCATAATGCAAAAGAGCAAACTGCCGAGATAAGCATAAGGATATTTACCGAAGACTTAGAGGCAACACTAAGGAAGTATGGCAATACAAAGATAGATCTGCTACACCCTACCAATAAGGCTGCAGTAGATAAATTGCTGAACGATTATATACAACATAAATTACAAATAAAAATAGATAGAAAGCCTGTAAACATGCAATATATAGGTTATGAACAACAGCTGGAAAGTATATGGACTTACTTTGAAATAAAAGAGGTTCCTAATATGTATAAGGTAAGTGCTACTTGTAGTTTGCTTTACGATTATCAAAATAAGCAGAGCAATATATTTCATATAAAAGCATACGGAAAAGAGCAAAGCTTTAAACTGGAATACCCAAACACTTCTATAAGTAATTAAGAATTGGAATACAGGGATAGAAATACTAAAAACTAAAGATTTAAACTTTAAAGTTAATGAAGAGGATATTAGTAATAGTAATTACTCTCTGTAAATAGTTTCGTGCAGCGAGTCTGCAACATTTCCGTTGTTCAGTTTTACAATAGGGGCAGTAGCAGTTCCTGTAACACTAAAAGGGATTCCCCAGATGCCAGAAGGTGGAAGACCAACTCTTCCTTTTAAATCGAGTTTGCCATCCAGACTAACCTGTCCCTCAAACCTTGGATGAAATTTTCCAGCTTTCATTTTTGTTTTTTCAATGGTCATTATATTATTGGCAATGGAGGAATGAATATCTACTTCTGATAAATCGGGGCTCTTCAGTTCATCTTTTTCGGTTGCCTTACTTACTTCTTCCATCAGCTTGTATCCTTTCATTTTTATCTTTCTTAACGATAATACGCCAGCTCCTTTTATAGAAGGCATGATGGGCTGCATATTAGCGTCTAATTTTCCATTAAGATTATAATCTAGGGATACAATTCCTTCTACCCCTTTTGCTGAAGTAACCATAGTTCTGAATAGTCCAATACCATCATAAGCCTTTTTGATATCAAAATTTTCTGCATTGATATGATAATCAAACTCCCCTTTGGTAGGGGATAGACTATGGTAAGTGGCATCCATAGAAGCCCTAGCTCCAGCAATTGTAAAATCACTGTTCATCATTTTTAACCGACCACTATCCAATAAGATATCGGTGCTAATGCTATCGATATTCATACCCTGATAAGTTGCATTGTTTACCTCGGCGGATAAGTTAATTGACAGATTCTTAGGTATCATAACAACACCACTAGCACCACTGCCCGAGGAGGTAGCTATAACTGACGATGGATTGCTGCTGGAAGGGGAATAAGCCATAAATTCATCTACACTAAGATGCTTGCTGCTTAAATTAAAATTGCCTCTTAATACAGCAGTATCTTTTAACACGTAATTAATTACATTATTTAGATAACCATCCATCAGAAAGTCTGAACTACCATAGCTGGCATTAAACTTATCGAAGACCATTTTTTCTTGTTCAAGATGAAAAGAGCCATCATTAATAACAAATGGTTTAGGGAAAATATCTGTAGTAAGAGAAAGCCCCTTTACTTGTATATTACCGCTATTGAACAACCTATCGAACCGACAAGTAGTGGCATCGCTTTGAAGACCAGATAATGCTAGATTAGCAGTAATTAATCCTTTTACTCCATAACCCTTAACCGCAAATACCTTGTAAATTTTTCCTACATCAACAGTACCTTCTGAAGAAATATTGTATCTGATATTGGACAGATTACTAAGGTCGGCCTTGATGGAAAACGGTTGTCCCTCCAGTTCGAAGGAGATGGGCGCAACACAGATACTTACATCTTCTGGAGAGGCAGACTTACTGTTGATTTTAGCAGCAATCTGTATATCTTCTATAGGGTTGGGATAATATTTTGTTTTCAGTTGTCCATCCTTCATATTGATAGTAGCATTCACCATAGGATAGATTTTATTTGCAATATCAAGTACACCATTGGATTTCACTTCGGCATATAGATTTCCTTCGAGTTTGATGCTGCTATCTAGTGGATAAAAATCGGGTATATCATCGAGATGCAAAAGCGATTTAAAATCGGCATCTATCAGGTAGTTATCACCCAGCTTTATTTTTAAATAACCCTTTACATAATTGTCCAGTACATCAGCATTGAAGTTCTGCAAATCTACTTCGGTATGTTTATGGTTACCATCATTGCAATTGGCATTGAGGTGGAAAGAAATATGCTCGATAGCTTTTGGCAATAGCCCATACTTAATATAACCATCGGTGATGGAGGAGGTAAATTTAAAGGAAGGAATACTAGCCAGTACAGTATCGCGATGAATTTGTTTGTGAACTTTCCCAGTAGTATATGTATCTATCTTTTTATTGTATCTTCCGGAAGCTTGCATATCTAATGCATAATTTCCTTTTACCTCCAGCCCCTTAATTCCAATGGCTTTCTGTATTTTTTCTAGGTTTAAATCTGCTTTAATACTGGCTTTTACAAAAGGCGAATCAATACCGATAGTATGAAAGGAACCCTTGAGATAACTTTTGTCCACAACAAAATAAATGGAGTCTACATTTACCCGAAGACTATCCATATTTAGTGCTGGCAAGCGGGTATTGAAGTTGAGGTGTAAATGCGTCAAAGGGTCATGTGATTTTTCGTAGTTAAGAAAGCCATTGTGAATTTTAACAGACACAGTAAGATCGGGTTTATGATTGAGTGGCACTTCATATTTTCCTTTGAAAATAATGCCGATATCGACCTTCCCTTTTGCTTCTATTTTCTTAACCCAAGGAGCATAAGCTGGAGGAATTGCATCCAATACATCGTATAAATCTGCATCTACCGTTTTTACATTAAAGTCGAGATTGTAACCATCCTTCAGGAATTCGAACTTACCTTTAAAATCGATTGGAAGCTTATTTAGCGTGATATCGTTTTTTTGAAATATAAACTCCAGAGATGTGGTATTAATCTTAGTAATCAAATTTGCCTTGATCTTCTTAGATCCAATATAGTGTGCTTTATTATAGGTAAAATCGAAGGAACTAATTTCTATTTTAGAAGCCAGATCAAATATTTCTTTTGATAAATCTCCTTTACCAATATAGTTGAGTCGTTTAGCAATTACCTTTATTTTTAATGACTGATCGTTATAGTTGACATTAGTATTTTTAAGCTGTATTCTTGCAATATTTAATTCAGTATTTCCAGCAGTAGTATCTGCTACAGTCCTGGTAGTATCCGATTTGTATACATTGTAATTTGCTCTTCCCATGGAATCTACTTTCACATCAATATCGCCATTCACTACATATATCTCATCAATAGTTACCTTCTTGGAAACTATCGACCTAAGGTTGATACCCAATGCGAGTTCTTTGGCATAAACAAGGGTGTCTTTTTCGTATGGGGAAGACCCTTTTAAACTAAAGTTGTAAAGAGTAAGAGTAAGTGAAGGAAAATGAGCAAAAAAAGAGAGACGGGCTTTAGAAAAATTCAATTCTCCATTAATACTTTTATTGGTCCATTCCTTAATGTCCTTAGAAAAAGTATCGGGAAAAATAATGGGCAGCAAAAACATAGTTAACAGAATAGTCGCCATGACCAAACTGGTAATCCTGAGTATTTTATGATGCAGCTTTGGTGCTTTAAATTTAATCATTTGAGAAATAACTATTTGTTCCTTGATACTACAAATAAACTACAATATTAGCGAGGTTTGAATTGGTATAACAATCAGCATTCATAAAATAAAATTTCAAGAGTTTAAACAGTGTTTTTATTAATTTAAAAAGGAGTTCTAAATCGTAATGCAATTTAGATCACGTAGAAAGAAATATAGCTAATAACTATTGTGAAACATTTTCTATTAAATTTGTTGCATTAGAACGAGGGCTTCACAGCTTATTATTGCAATCATTAAAGGAACAATTGCTGCCATGCAACAAAAACATTTTGGAGTATTATCTATTCCCGTAATCATAGGGGCTTTAGGTTATTTTGTAGATATATACGATCTACTATTATTTACGATTGTTAGAATTCCCAGTCTGAAGGGTCTGGGTGTACTGGATGCTGCACAGCAGTTAAATGCCAGTACCAGCATCATCAACCATCAGATGGTTGGTTTGCTGATTGGTGGTATCGTCTGGGGAACACTTGGCGATAAAAAAGGACGACTGAGTGTACTGTTTGGATCTATCTTACTATATTCTGTAGCGAACTTTTATAATGGCTATGTAACTAGTATTGAAGGATATACCTGGTGCAGATTTATAGCAGGTATTGGCCTCGCAGGAGAGCTTGGAGCAGGTATTACATTAGTGAGTGAACTACTTCCGAAACATAAACGAGGTATTGGCACTTCTATGGTCGCAGGTATAGGATTAAGTGGTGCTGTAGCGGCTTATTTTGTATATAAATTATCTGGTGACTGGCGTTTATGTTACAAAATTGGAGGTGGACTAGGAGCATTATTATTACTACTTAGAGTATCTGTGGCAGAGAGTGGTATGTTTAAAGAAGTAAAGGAATCAAATGTTTCAAGAGGAAATTTCTTTTTGTTTTTTACGCAGAAAAGAAGGTTTAAAAAGTATATACTGGCCATTCTTATAGGCTTACCTACCTGGTTTGTAATAGGGATACTTATCAATCTGAGTAATCAGTTTGCTTTTGCTTTGTATGGAGAAAAAACACTGGAATCAGGAAGGGCTATTATGTATAGTTATATTGCTATTTCAATTGGGGATATACTTGCAGGCTTTGTAAGTCAGTGGTTTAAGAGCAGAAAGATGGTATTTTATATCTGTTACGCTTTTTCATTAATGGTTGCTTTTGCTTACTTTAATCCTACAATTAATCATAGCAATAATACTATGTATTTCTTGTGTGCAATGCTTGGGTTGTCTACAGGTTACTGGGCCATATTTGTTACCATGGGTGCCGAGCAATTTGGCACCAACCTAAGAGCCACAGCAGCTACTACTATACCCAATATGGTAAGGGGTGCACTGCCTTTGATGAATTTACTTTTTAAAGATTTTCTCATAGAACATGAGAAAGTAGATATTATTCATAGTGCTATATTTACTGGATCGATTGTTATGATAATAGCTATTGTAGCAGTATTCTTTACTGAAGAAACTTTTTATAAAGATTTGAACTATCTGGAGACTGAGGATATACTTCCTTAATTCCAAAGTAAAAAGTAAAAAACAAAAAGTAAAATGAAAAGCATAGTGGCAGATGAAAATTGCTATGCAACCAATTCAAAAAGATTAGTATGCTGTTATTCTATTTCTAATTCAATGGCGGGATCCCAGAAGTGGGTTTTAAAGTCTTTTATTTGATCACTCTTTACAACTATACCTTCTTTCTCTAATAATTTTTGCATCTGATTGGGATCGGTAAAGTGAAACTTGCCAGTCAGTAGTCCTTTACTATTCACAACTCTATGAGCAGGCACTTTGGGTTGCTGACCATGGGATGCATTCATTGCCCAACCAACCATTCGGGCAGACTTACCAGTTCCAAGATACTTTGCTATAGTACCATAACTAGTTACTCTTCCTTTGGGAATTAATCTAACCACCTCAAATACATCGAGGAAAAATGACTCAGTCTTTGTCATGGATTAATTGCTTTAATACTTCATCTTTTTCATTGGGCAAATCCTTGTTGACTCTGAAAGAAAGATAGTGTACACGTTTGGCTCCTGCAATATCCAGTTGCTCGTAATGAGTTTTAATTTTAATATCTTCCGGTATATTATTTTCTGCATAAACATTATCCAGATCAGCCAATACCTCTATGTTGTAAAGATTGATAACTGTCTTGGTGAAATGGTATAAATCTGGACTATCAGTCTTCAGATTTACTATGCCATCCTGCTGCAAAATAGACTGGTATAAACGAAGAAATCTTGGATGTGTAAGTCGTTTTTTATGTTTAGAATTTCTTAGTTGAGGATCGGGAAAAGTGATCCATATTTCTGCTACTTCTCCAACCGAAAAGTAGTCAGCAATTTTATCAATGCCTGTTCTTAAAAAAGCAACATTGGATAGTTTTTCATTGAGAGCAGTTTTGGCACCTCTCCAAATTCTATTGCCTTTTATATCTACACCAATAAAGTTTCTGTTGGGATACATTCTGGCAAGACCTACTGTGTATTCTCCTTTGCCACAAGCCAGTTCCAGCGTAATGGGATGAGGATTGTTGAAATGGATTTTCCATCTTCCTTTCATATCGGAAGGACGTTCCAGAACATTATCGAAAGTTTTTATTTCATTAAAACGAATTAGTTTTTTCTGACCCATCTTGCAAAGTAAAAAGGTAAAAATAAAAAGTAAAAAAAGCTTTACTGATACTTTTACTGTTCAATAAATATGTTATTTTTTCCAGTTAAAAGTTGCTATTAGGTGCTTCATATCCTGTAGGATAAATTCGTTGACAGGCTTTGAAGAATCACTGTTTGGTGTGGCTTCTAAATACATGGCACCATAGAGAAAGTGTTTGGTAGAATCGGTGAGGAAGAACTGATAAGAAGTGGCTACATCGCCCAGTACTTTAAAGAACATTCCGTGCACTCCATTTTTATTAACCATCAAGGAATCTTCTTTACCAGTAGCTTTTACGGTATGCTTTCCGGTAAGGGTAAAAGCATCGTTGACCAGCTTCTCAAATTTATTCTTACCTATTTCTTTATAGCTTACAAATATTTTACCATTGAACTGCGGAAAGTTAACATTGATCCACCAAGGATTTTCGGTAGCTTCTCCAAAGAAAGTTGAATCTTTAATTACCTGTGCATATACAGGATACTCGAAAGAATAGGGGTAACCTTCTTTATTAAAAGAGGTATATTTTTTCTCGGGAAAATCTATTGTAAAGAATCCTTTTGGCTTGGGGGTGAACGTACTATTGCAGGAAAAAAATACTGCTGCTACTGTTACAATAATTATTAAAGATATTTTTGAATGCATATTATTTGCGGAAAAATTAACCTAATCGATTAATTGCGGTTTGATGGTAATCTTTAATTTTTCGATTCTTGTTTTATACATTTCAATTACCATGAATTCAAAATCGCCACAAGGAATAATCTGATTGTTTACAGGAATATCTCCGGCAATTTCGAGCACTAAGCCTGCAACAGAGTCACTTTCTCCCTTTACTACATCAAATGTGTCGGCAGGTAATTCCATGATTTTACAGACATCATTTATCATCATTTTGCCTTCAAAGATATAGTTGTATTCATCCAATTTTTTGTAGCTATGTTCTTCTTCATCAAATTCATCTTTTATCTCGCCTATTACTTCCTCCAAAATATCTTCAAGGGTAACAATTCCACTAGTACCACCAAACTCATCTACTACAATGGCAAAGTGAATATGTTTGCTTTGAAAGTCTTTCAGTAAGTCTTCAATCAGCTTTTGCTCGTGTACAAAATATGGCTGACGAATTAATGTATGCCAGTCGAAGTCTTCTTTTTCATGTAAAAAAGGAATAAAATCTTTAGTCTGGATGATACCAGCAATTTCATCAAGGTCTTCTTTAAATACTGGTAAACGACTATAATGTAGTTCCTCGATCTTTTTAATAAGGGTATTATAAGACATTTTATAATCCACCCCATGAACATCCATACGGGTCTTCATGATTTGTTTTACGGTGATGTTTCCGAAGTTCAATATGCCTTTCAGGATGTTTTTTTCATTTTCCGAAGTATCTGTTCCGGTAATATCTATAGCATGTAATAATTCTTCGTTGGTGAAAGAACCATTAGAACGTTTTGACAGTTTATTTTCGATTAAATCGGTGTATTTAACCAGCCATCCACTGGCTCTTTTGCATAAATAATTGACAAATTCGATAAAAGGGCCTACATCTTTTGCAAAACGAACGTTGTTTTGCGTAGCCATTACTTTAGGCATTACTTCGCCAAATAACAGCAGTAAAGAGGTAACCGCTACTACCTTAACTATGAACTCGACAAAGGCAAAAGTTCTGCCAAAATCGAATAGATTACCAATCAGAATATTTGAGATTACAATAATAGCGATATTGATAAAACTATTGGCTATAAGCAAAGAACCTAATAGTATTTTAGGTTGATCGAGTAGCTCAACAATTCTCTTGAAACTATTGTCCTGCTTGGTTCTTAGCAGGTTAATATCCTTGTGTGTTAAGGAAAAGAAAGCAACTTCAGCTCCACTGAGCATGAAAGAACAAAAAATTAATCCAATCAGTAAAAATACGAATAAAGATGTGCTCTGAACAGTGATGAGCGCATACAATTGAAATGAATTAATTATCGAGTGATAATCCAATTTGTTTGAATTTAATGAATAATAAGGTTTATTAATTATTGCGATAAATAATACAACCAGTGGTGGCAAAAATATCTTTTATATTATTAATATAATTAAAAAGGTAAAGATTCCTCGGGAGGAGGTACTATTTGTGTATCCAAATTATCCCCTTTAAGTGGGAAAGAATCGCCTGCATTTTGCTGAAAAAGGTCTTGACGTTTATCGAGCATGATAAAACTTTCTCCGACTATTTCAGTAGCTTGTTTTTTTTGACCTGTTTTATCTTCCCATATTTTAGTCTTCAGTTTACCTTCCAGATAAATACAGCTTCCTTTTTTTAAACTTTTAATTGCCAGTTCAGCTAAAGCTCGCCACAATACAACATTGTGCCACTCTGTCTGGGATTGTGTTACTCCATTTTTATCGCGATAATACTCTGTGGTAGCTAGATTAAATTTAGCCACACAGATATTGCCTTCAATAAAAGTAACATCTGGATCACGCCCAAGATTGCCTAATAAAATTACTTTGTTAACTCCTTTCATGTTTTTCTAGTAGATTATATCTATGATTTATACTTTAAAAATAGTAGATTTTTGATTTTGGGATGCTTAATTTATTATTAAGGTAGAGATTTTTCTACAATAAGTGCACAGAAGTGAGTAATGAAATATTAAACTAAAGGAATTGATACGCTAGTAATTGTTCCTTGTCCTAGTTCAGAATGTATATTCATAGTGCCGTCTAAAGCATTTACCCGTTCTCTCATTCCAATCAATCCATGGTGTATTAAAGTGTCTACTTCGTTTACAATAAAGCCTTTCCCATTATCCTGAATTTTCAATTTGATAAATCCTTGATTAATATGAATACTAATCTCAATTCTTTTTGCGTTTGCGTGACGCATAATATTAGTAAAACACTCCTGATAAATACGAAAAAGTACCAATGATACATGGTTGTTTCCTGGGGGAAGTTTAATTTCGTCCAAAGTTGTATTAAAATTAATTTTCACTTCATTATTGTCATAATACTTATTAGCATGCCATTTGATTGCCCCAACTAAACCTATGTCATCAATCATTTGAGGATATAAAGAATTGTAAAGCCTTCTACTAGTTTTTACAGTTTCATCTGTAATCTCATTGAATTGTTGAATTTTTTCCTGCATTTTTTGTTTGTCGCCACCTAAATGCGAACTAATCCAGGCAGCGTCCATTTTTAATATCGCTAAGTTTTGACCTAATTCATCATGAATTTCCTTGGCTATTATTTTTCTTTCTTCTTCCCTTACTGTAATTAAGTGATTAGATAAAGATCGTAAATCAGTTGCAATTTTCTTTAGTTCTTCTTCTTTCTTCTTTAGATCGCTGATATCAATAGCAGTTGTAGATAGAAATTCGGGCTCGTTATTATCATTTTTATGCAACATAATAGTTTGGAGAACTGGTATTACATGCCCTTTTTTACTAATTAGTTCATTTTCAAAAGTTGCAATACCGTTTTCCATTACTAAATTTATTACGGATGCAACTATTTCTTTAGCCTTAGGGGTATGGAAATCATTAAAATGAAATTGGGTAACATCTAGACCTTCAATTGCAAGGGCTTTTTTGAATGCATTATTTTTATAAACATCTTTTCCATCTGGTGTAGAAATGGCAACAAACGTACTAGAATATTCAATGATATCAGCTAACTGTTTAATCTTACGCTCGGCAATTTTCTTGTAAGATTCTCTATGTAGTTCTTCCAACCCAAAAGTGATTAACATGGCTACTTCCTCGAGCAACAATATTTCTTTGGTTTGAAAGTAATTAACGGCATTGGCATAAACGGTAAGGGAGCCTATCGTTTTATCTTTGACCTTAATTGGAAAATTAGCCGATGCTTTTATACCTGATTTTATAGCTGCTTCTCTCCAAGGATGGGCATTTATATCTGCAAAAAAATCATTACAAATGTATTTATTACCTTGAAGTATACTTTTAGTTGTTGGACCGAAACCATACGCTCCCTCTACAGTAGTAATATGTATGCTCTTTAAGTAATCAACAGGACTGCCGGCATAAGCTTTTGCCTTTATTTCATTTTCTTCAATTTCACCTATCCAGGCTAGTTGAAATCCTCCTACCTCAGTAACTATTCTACATACATTTGTATATAAGTCTTCCTTGGAGTCTATTTTATGTAAAAGACCATTAATAAGACTAAGCGTATTATAAAGTTTATTTGTTCTGATTAATTCTGCTTTAATATTTTCGTGTTCAGTAATATCGCTAAAAATTCCAAGTACAGCATAAGGTTTTCCATGATTGTCTTTCAAAGGAACTTTTGAACTATCCACCCAAATTTTTTTGCCTTCATGATTATCTATCTGTCCAATAAAGTGCAGTCTGGCTTTTGAATTAGATAATACTTCATTGTCCTCTTTATGGTACATCTCAATGTCTTCCGGACTTAAATGATCAAAATCATAATTTGTTTTATTTATAACATGAGTAGAATCTTTTTGTCTTAATGAGATTGCAAAAGACTTGTTACAGCCAAGATATTTATAATCTTTATCTCTCCAATAAACAGATTGAGGTAAATCGTCTAAAATAAGTTTAAGAACATTATACTCTTTTTGAAGTAGTTCGTTTTGATTTTTAAGAGTAGTAATATTCTTGTGTGATCCAACTATACGAATAGCTTTGTTATTTTCATCTCTTTCAATTACCTGAGCTGTAGATTGTAACCAGATAACTGTACCGTTTTTATGATAGTATCTTAATTCAGTGTCGATTTTAGAGGTATTATTATCATTAATTAATAAATCTAAAAGCGTTTGATAATGGTTTAGATCTTCGTGAAGTATAATTTTATTCAGATAAGTAATATTATAGCCAATAGGGAAAAGCTCACCTTCAGTATATCCAAAAATAGAAAGTAAATTATCACTTATTAATGTTGTATTTTCCTTTAAATTCCAATCCCAATAGCCAATGCCTGACTGGTTTAGAATTTGTGTAAGAATTCTGTTTTCTATCATAAAGGCAAAATGATTAATAAAGGATGATAATTGTCTATTGGGCGAATATAATTTAATTATTTAATTAAATGCTTAAACAAACACTTACCTTATGTAGTTATTTGACAATTTCATGATGATTGGGTTATTTATAAGAATAAAATGCAATTTATTTATATTATTTTGACCTTGATTAACATAATAAACTAACCATAAATTTATTCAAATAGACTCTAAATATATCTTAAAATACATTGTTTAAATGTACTATAACCTTTTGATTTTATTAACACATAACTACACATTTCTGTATTAAACTACTACTGTTATATTGTAATTTATTGCATTAAAATTTCAATAAATTCATCTTTAAAAGCAAAATTGAATAAAATAAGTTGAAATTCTTGTTTAAAAAATCGCTTTTAAAACAACTCTTTTTTGGGTTGTATACGCTTTTCTATTTGTATAAGCTGTAAGACATTACAACCTTTTAATACTACATGAAGTTGTCATGTTTTGCTATTGTGTAAGAGCATTTGTCGAGCGATGTTTGTACTGTCGAAAGCAACAATATCCAATAGAATTCGAAAAAATATCAACATGAAAAATCTTCTTCCAATCACCAGTTTAACAATGCTGCTACTAATGTTAGCAAGCATTTCAAACGCATCGGGCGGTATCAAAACGCTTGGTAAAAAAATCAATATTAATACTTCAACTTCTAGTACAATTATTAAGAAAAATATCTTATTACCTATAGATGTGAAAGCTACCCGAGAAACCAAAATGCTTTTTAATAACATGATCGTATTGGGTGAAAATAAAAAAGTATTGTTCGGACATCAGGACGATTTAGCGTATGGTTCTACCTGGAGATACAATACTGCTAATAAAGGTAATATGCATGTAAGCGATACTAAAGATGTAGTGGGAGATTTGCCTGCATTGTTTGGTTGGGATTTAGGACAATATTATCCAGATTCTTTAAACTACCTTATCAATGGTGTTTTAAAGAATGACCTTAAAAAATTTATGATTTCAGCTTATAACAATGGCGGAATAAATACCATTAGCTGGCATTGCGATAATCCATTAACCAGAGGTAGATTTAATGATTGTAACCCTAAAACTGTTCATGCAATTTTAACCGAACCATCAGTAAAGGCTACTTTCAAACTATGGCTTAGTTATGTAGCGGATTTTATTGGCGATTTAAAAGTAAATGGCGTTTTGATTCCAGTAATCTTCCGTCCTTTTCATGAAAGTAATTTAAATAATTGTTTCTGGTGGGATAATGGAGCATGTGGTGATGAAGAATACAAACAGTTATGGAAAATGACCGTTACTTATTTAAGAGACGAAAGACAATTACACAATATACTATTTGCATTCTCTGTTAACGATGGTTTTACTGCCGAATCTTTTGGAAAGAAATTTTTACAAGACTATGTCGATATTATTGGTTTTGATATTTACCAAAGGGTAAACTCTTATAGTGAAATGTCAACATTTATAAATAAGACTAGAACAAATTGCAAAAACTTATCTGCTATTGCAAATAAATTCGGAAAAGTTGCTGCTATTACTGAAATTGGTGCTGAAAATATTCCTAACTCAAAATGGTGGACAGAAGCTTTCCTTCCTGCTATCAACAATATGCCAGTTGCGTATGCTTTATTATGGAGAAATCCTTACAAGGCTGTAGATGCTTCTGCAAGTTATTCAGTTTCAATAGATCAAAGTAGTGCAGGCGATTTTGTAGATATGTACAACAACAATCCTCAGATTATTTTTTGCAAAGATGCTGCTGCTATGAATCTTTACCGTTAATCATTATTACCATTATCCATATTTAAAATATATCATTATGAAACCAAATACTAGAAATTCAAAAATACAGGATACAGCCTCCGATAAAGTAGATGTAGCTATTGATAATTTATTGGAAAGAGTAACTAATAAACTAGCTAAATTAAAAAATAACGAATACCTGATAGATTATCTAGTGAAGAGTGGATTGAGCATTGATATGGCAAACCATATGATCAACCCACAAAACAGAGAACACGCGAATAAATAAAGATTTTGTTGATTATAAAAATTGGAGAGGAGTATCGTAAGTACTAATATCAGCACCTACCTTATGTCTTATTGGAATGTTTGCCTTCAAGAGAGTGGAAGCTTTTGAAGGCTTTTTTTATAATTAATTTCATAACCATATTGTTTTTTATACTACCTGAAACATTTTATTAGTTTACGAATAGATTAATCTACTAATGGAAAGTATTTTCTATTTATTACGTTTCAATTTTCGTGGATATATATATTAAACGCACGTTTATTAAACATTAATTTATCAATCTATAATTGATTTAATGATAAATAGTAACTGATATAGTCAGTTTGAAACTAATTCTATACAAGATTAAAAGATTATTACATTGGAATATATTATTCCTATGCAGGAAAATAAAATTCCTATGGAGGAGTTTACAAAAAATATATAGGAAAAAATGTTTCCTATATAATAATGTTATAGTTTTATGTATGATTTTATTATTCCTATATTGGATAAATAAATTCTTTTATAACTCTATTTTAAAGATAATTAGATTTGAAAATAAAAGGATGTTTATTACTTTATAATGTAAGTATCCTGTAAGAAAATTGTTTTTAGTAATAATAGTTTTCATGACTAATTAAATAAGTAATTTTAATCATTTCTGTTCCTAATTATTATTTGCAAAATAGCTATTACATTTGCGGACAATTAAATAATAATAATGGATAAATCTACTATAACAATTGATGTACATCTGGATAAAGATAAAGTACCCGATCAAATACTTTGGGATGCAACATCGAGTACTGCTGCAGATAAGCAAAATGCTAAAGCAATGATGCTGGCATTCTGGGATGGGGCTGATAAATCGGCACTAAGAATTGATATTTGGAATAAAGAAATGATGGTAGATGAAATGGGCGATTTCTTTTATCAGACATTGATGGGTATGGCCGATACTTTTGAAAGAGCAACTCATCAGACTGCACTTACCGCAGAAATGAAAGCCTATGCAAAAGACTTTTTTAATAAGTTCAGAGCAACTCAAATGAATGACAATAAACTGGTTTAAATAATACAATTAAAAAGTACAACTATGGGTTTTGAAGAACAAATAATGGAAGAAATGAAGATTGCAATGAAGGCTAAGGATGAAGCAGGTCTTCGTGGAATAAGAGCGATAAAAGCAGAGATAATAAAAGCCAAAACAGATCCAGGCGCTAACGGAATTCTTACCGAAGAAGTTACTCAGAAGATGCTGCTTAAAATGGTAAAACAAAGAAGAGATTCTTTAGAAATATTCAAGCAACAAAACAGAGAAGATCTTGCTCAGAAAGAACTGGAAGAGCTTGCAGTAATTGAAAAGTTTTTACCAAAACAATTCACTGAAGAAGAACTTAAAGAAGCTATTGCTGCTATCATTACACAGGTAGGTGCAAGTTCAGTTGCCGATCTTGGGAAAGTAATGGGTGTAGCATCAAAGCAACTGGCTGGAAAAGCAGATGGTAAGGCAATTTCTGCTATTGTAAAAGAGCTTCTTACTAAATAATATACTACTGAATGATTATAGATCTCTTTACCTTATTGATCATTATATGGGCCGTTATGAAGGGCTATGGTAAAGGATTTATAGTTGCTATAGCTTCATTCTTTGCTCTGTACATCGGCCTGGCTGTTGCCCTAAAGTTTTCAGTAAAAGTGAGTCACTGGTTTCAAAGCCACGGACACAATGGCAACTGGATGCCTTTTCTGTCATTCATGCTGGTAATAATTGCAGTGATAATTCTGGTACGGCTTGGCGCTACTTTATTGCAGAAAGCTATGGAATTATTTATGTTGGGATGGCTAAATAGAATAGCGGGTATGCTCGTTTATATTATTATCTTTTTAAGTATTTACAGTACCATATTATTTTATGCTAGCAAGATGGACATACTAACTCCAGAGATTACTAAAGAGTCTAAAACTTATTTTTTAATAGAGCCTTTAGGACCTGGAATAATTTCTTTAATGGGTAAAATTGTTCCATTCTTTCAGGGCGTTTTTGAGGAACTAAAGCAATATTTTGGTAAATAATTAGCCCCTTTTGGCATTTATATTATCCACATTATATTACCTAAAGGTTAAGAAATCTTCCACAGAGTAGTTTGTTTATTAAATTTTACCTTTATTTGTGGTTAACACAGCAGGGCTTTCTTGCATTGGAAATACTGTTTATGGATTATCAACTGAGACAAATAGATAAGTTTACGTACATCGAGGAAGGGGAGGGAGAAACCTTAATGTTGCTTCATGGATTGTTTGGAGCATTAAGCAATTTCGCAGATCTTATCGAACATTTTAAGAAAGAATTCAAAGTAGTAGTGCCTATACTACCCCTTTTAGATCTGGATATTTTTCATACTACTGTAAGTGGTTTAGAGAAATATGTTCAGAAATTTATTGAGATAAAGGGCTATGAAAATATTAATTTATTAGGTAATTCTTTGGGCGGACATGTGGCTTTAACCCATGTACTTAAACACCCTGAAAGAATTAAATCTTTAATACTAACTGGAAGTTCAGGGTTATTCGAAAATGGTATGGGTGATAGTTATCCTAAACGTGGTGACTATGAGTTTATTAAAAAGAAAGCAGAAATTACTTTTTACGATCCTGCTTTGGCTACCAAAGAATTGGTTGATGAGTTATTTGAAATTACCAACAATAGAATGAAAGTAATTAAAATTATCTCCTTAGCTAAAAGTGCTATCAGAAGTAATCTTGGAGATGAATTAAATCAAATAAAACAACCTACTTTATTAATCTGGGGCAACAATGATATTATTACGCCACCATTTGTAGGTAGGGAGTTTAATAAGCTTATTCAAAACAGCGAATTATATTTTATAGATAAGTGTGGCCATGCCCCTATGATGGAAGTTCCACATGAGTTTAATGAAATATTGTACACCTTCTTAACAAAAAATAGGAAGACCGCATCTACATTAGCATAGTTTTTGGTACCTATATAGCAAGCAAATAATTTACCATGTTGAACAATCAAATTCTCCGAACTGGGTTTCCCGTGCTGCATCTATACGATAAGATTTCGCTTGCATTGTCGTTAATGGAGGATTTTGAAATTCAACACCTTCCTGTTACCGATAATGAGATATATGTAGGTATGGTTAGAAAAGCCGATTTACTGGATACATACGAAGATCTAACCATAGCTGCTTTACAGGATTTGCTGATAAAAGTTTTTGCGAAATCAGATGATTATTTTCTTACAGCACTTCAATTATTAAAAGAGCATCATTTATCATTAATTCCTGTCCTCTCCGAAAAAGGGGAATTGCTTGGAATTATTAATCAGGAAGATTTGCTATCTGCCATTTACAATTTTATGGGAGGCGATGAACCTGGTGGTCTAATAGTATTGGAAATAGATAAAAGGCATTTTTCCTTTGGAGAAATTTGTAGGTTGATAGAAACCAACGATGCTATGATAATGCAACTGAATACTACTTTCCTGAAAGATACCGGCAAAGTTCTAGCTACTATTAAAATAAATAAAACAGAAATAAGTGATATCGTGGCTACTTTTCAACGGTACGATTATGAAGTAAAATATTATTTTGGCGAAGAGCAATACAATAATGAATTGAAGGATAATTACCATCATTTAATGAATTATCTGAACATTTAACACCTGTAATTCAATTACAAATAAGGTTATACTATATTTTCACCGCCTTATCAATTTGCTTCTTTATTTCTTTTATTGCTGATGCGTTTATTTTTAGTTTTCTACTTTAGTGTTTTATCGTTTTTTTTTGCGCAGGCGCAATCCTACGATACTACCCTTTTTAAAACCACTGATAATGCTGGAGAAGAAGTAGTATATATCGGCAACATAAATTTAAGAGGCAATAAAATAACCAAAGACTTTATTATTCTTCGCGAAATTACCTTTACCAAAGGCGATAAAATGCCCCTTAAAGAGTTGGAAAAACAACTGCTGATTACCAAGCAACAGATATATAATACTTCTTTATTTGTGGATGATAGTGTGTATATAGCCAAAAGAAAAGGGCCTGTTGCAGACATTAATATTGTACTAAAAGAACGTTGGTATTTTTTTCCATTGCCCTATATGAAGCTGATAGATAGAAACTTTAATCAATGGTGGACACAGGAGAATCATAGCCTGAACAGAATAGATTTTGGATTGAAGTTTATGGAGATGAATCTTACTGGCAGAAACGATAAGTTAAACCTATATTTTATTGATGGATATAATCAGCAAGTTAGCTTGCGGTATGATATTCCTTTTCTAGATAAAAAATTACAGCATGGTATAAATATAGGGATGGGTTATATGCGGCAACGGGAACTGAATTACGCCACAAGTCCTACCAATACACAGCTTTTTCTGAAGCTGGATAATGATTATGCTAAAACCACCAAGCGAATAGATGTTACCTATTCTTACCGCCCCAATCAAAAGGTGAGGCACTATTTTAAAGTGGGATATTACAGCGAATCCATAGCTGATTCTATCTTTAAAACCAACAGTTTATATTACCCCGATAGTTTAAAAAAGGTAAACTATGTTGGGTTCAATTATAGTTTTAATTATTACAATGCCGATTACAATGCTTATCCTTCAAAAGGTTATATTTTTAGTGCCAATATATCAAAAAAAGGGCTTGATAAAATAAACAATATGTGGTCTATCGATGCGCACATAACTTATGCAACCCATCTCTGGAAAAATAGTATCTTGGTTTTGGATGGTGCTGCTACTATTAAGTTTCCTTACAATCCTTACTTCTATAATCAGGCATTATTCGGTAGCGGTACTTATCAACTTTCGGGACAGGAATACAATGTGGTTGATGGAGTATCTGGGATACTGGGAAAGACTACAATAGAGCAAAAATTGTTTACCTATATTTTCAAAAATCCTATTCGTTCTAAAACGCACGATAAAATTCCTTTCAATGTTTATCTGAATGTTTTTGGCAATTTTGGCTACTGCGATAATCCTTATTATACTACCCTGTTGAACAATAAATTAATGTACACTTATGGTGTAGGAGTAGATATAGTATCGGTATACGATCTGGTATTTAAACTCAGTTTAGCGTTCAATCAATTGAATGTAAGTGGATTATATATCCATTCCAGAAACGATTTTTATTAAACTTTACGTTACTTGTAATGGTTTGATTTTCATTATACTAAATTCATCTTAATCATTACATAAAATGCTATAAAATACATAGTTTGTTGTTAAATCAGAGTATTGAATGCTATACTTTGATATGATTCTACCAAATTCAACATATAGTTTGATAGTTGATGCTCTTTTTCTAATTTATTCTTCGTTAAATACATTTTTTTAGATACAATTTGCTTAAGTATTACTGAAGCCTGCTTATCCAATATTGACCTATTAAAAAACTAAACAAAATTTGATAGAGCAAGATTATAAAATAACAATATGTAATTATTTTCTCCGCAAATAAGCGATGCTTTTTTAAATAATGCTTACATTTAAAAAAATAATACAATTACCTCAAATTACCTTGCTTAATCCGCAACCCATACTTTTGCAGTATGCAGTTATCTCAAACTAATATAAGAACGTTGACATTGGCTCAACTGGAAGAATACTTTTTAACGATAGGAGAAAAAAAATTCAGAGCAAAACAAGTATACGAATGGCTATGGCTAAAGCATGCTTATTCTTTCGATGATATGTCCAACTTAAGTAAAGGATTAAGAGAGTTATTGAGTAATAATTTTTCCTTTCCATCTTTAAAAGTGGATGCTACACAATATAGTGCCGATGGTACTATAAAGAGTCGATTTAAAACCTTCGACAATCATTTGATAGAAGGGGTAATGATTCCTACAGATGATAGAAAAACGGCTTGCGTTTCCTCTCAGGTTGGATGTAGTCTTACTTGCAAATTTTGTGCTACTGGTTACATGGAAAGAAAACGTAATCTAACCTTTGATGAAATAGTAGATCAGGTAACACTAATTAATCAGCAGACCATGAGAGTGCACGAAAAGAAGCTTACCAATATTGTATTTATGGGTATGGGCGAACCGTTGCTAAATTATACCAATGTACTAAAAGCAATAGAAAAGATTACTGCTGCAGATGGTTTATTTATGAGTCCTAAAAGAATCACTGTCTCCACTGCAGGTGTTGCAAAACAAATTATGCATTTAGGAGATGATAAAGTGAAGTTTAAACTGGCAGTTTCCTTACATGCACCAAACGATAAAAAGAGAAATGAGATAATGCCGATTAATGAAACCAATAACATTAAAGCATTGATAGAAGCACTTAATTATTTTTATAAGCAAACGGATAACGAAATTACTTTTGAATATATACTGTTCAATAATTTTAATGACAGTGAAGAAGATGCAAAAGAATTGATTAAACTGTATCGCCAGGTTCCTGCGGATCTGATAAATATAATAGAGTATAATCCAATAGAAAATGCAAAATTCAGAAAGCCATCCGAAGAAGCAGTTGCTAACTTTATGTCTATTTTAGAGAAGAATAAAGTGAATGCCCGTCTTCGTAAAAGCAGGGGAAAAGACATAGATGCAGCCTGTGGACAGCTGGCAAATAAAAGTTCAATGTAAATAATTATTTTAACTAAATAAGCTTTTGTTCAAACATTGTGGCTAATAATATAAAATATTAACCCAGTTTGACGAAATAATATAAATGTTAAAGGGTTGTCATAAAAATTTAATTTGGCAATATGCCCCATCCTTGTACCTTAGTAACGGAATTTAATGGGTTAGTAAGTAAAGGGTGGGCTTAAGAGCCGCCCTTTTCTTTTTTATACAAGTGAAATACATCAACATAGAAATCATCCTTTATAACCGATAACTTTGTTCCAATTCATCATCAGATAATTTCCATTTCTACAAATACATTTATATGGCTACTAGTAAAATAAAGACTGCTTTTTTCTGTTCGAATTGTGGACATGAAAGTGCTAAGTGGCTGGGTAAATGTCCTTCGTGCAACCAGTGGAATGTGTTTGTAGAAGAGGTGATATTGAAGGATAATAATGCGAAAGAATCCTGGGAAGATAATGGCAAAATAAGGAAAGGAAAAGTAGTAAATATCAAGGAAGTAAATGTACATGATGAAGAAAGAATAATATCGCCGGATGCAGAGCTGAACAGGGTTTTAGGAGGAGGCATAGTTGCAGGAAGTATCATACTTGCAGCTGGTGAACCAGGCATAGGTAAGAGTACTTTGTTCTTACAGATTGGATTGTTATTAAAGAACTATGTTGTACTTTATATCAGTGGTGAAGAAAGCGAACAACAAGTAAAAATGCGTGCAGAAAGATTGCAGATAGAGAATGATAATTTTTACTTACTTACCGAGACTACTACACAAAATATTTTTCAGGAAATAAAGAAATTAAAACCACAGATTGTTATAGTAGATTCTATACAAACTATTCAATCGAACTTAATAGATTCTTCTGCAGGTAGTGTATCGCAGATAAGAGAATCGGCAGCAGAATTTCAACGTTTTGCTAAAGAAACTAGTACCCCTGTTTTTCTGATAGGACATATAACAAAGGATGGAACCATTGCCGGACCTAAGATTCTGGAGCATATGGTAGATGTGGTGTTGCAATTTGAAGGTGACAGGCATTATGCATACAGAATACTCCGCACCATTAAGAATCGTTTTGGCAGTACTTCTGAACTGGGCATATATGAAATGACAGGTAGCGGAATGAAGCAGGTAACGAATCCATCTGAAATTCTTATTTCGCAAAGAGAAGATAACCTGAGTGGCACTGCCATAGCGGCCACAGTAGAAGGCCTGAGGCCCATGCTGATAGAAGTTCAGGCATTGGTTACACAGAGCGTTTACGGCACTCCTCAGCGTACAGTAACAGGCTTTGATTTAAGAAGATTACAATTGTTACTTGCAGTATTGGAGAAACGTGGAGGCTTTCATTTTGGTGTGAAAGATGTATTTGTAAATATTGCAGGTGGATTGAAAGTAGAAGACCCCTCTATTGATTTAGCCGTTATCTGTGCACTCTTATCTTCCTATGAGGATGTGCCATTGCCAAAGAATGTCTGTTTTACAGGAGAGGTAGGATTGAATGGGGAGATAAGGGCAGTAAACCGAATAGAGCAAAGAATAGCAGAAGCAGAGAAAATGGGCTTTGATAAAATTATTGTTTCTGCCTATAATAAAAAAGGATTCGACAAAAACGCTTACAAAATAGAAGTAGTAACTTTTTCACAAGTATATGAGATATACAAGTATCTGTTCTAATGCAGGTGCAACAACATGAAAGAAATTTTAAGAAGATATTTCCATAGCTTTCTCCATATACTATTTCCACATAATTGTGCTAATTGTAGTGCCGACTTATTGCAGGAAGATTCCGTATTATGTTCCAGATGTTTTACATTGCTACCCGATACGGGCTTCTTTGATGTGGCTAATAATCCTGTTGAAAAAAGGTTTTATGGTAGAGTAAAAATAGAAGCAGCAGCAGCTGGATTCTACTTTAATAAGCACTCTATCATACAGCTGTTAATAGCTCAATTGAAATATCATGGAGATTTAAAATCGGGGAAGTTTCTTGGCAGACAAATAGGAATTCAACTAATAAACAGTGGTCGATTTGATAATGTACAGGCGATTGTTCCTGTGCCATTAAATGCTATAAAAGAAAAAAAGAGAGGGTATAATCAATCCTTTATTATTGCTCAGGGAATAGCGCAGGAATTTAATAGACCAATCCTCAACGATCTATTAATAAGATCGGTAAATACGGAAACACAAACTAAGAAAAACAGAATATCGAGATTTAAAAATATGCAAGGAGTGTTTGAAATAGATGAATATAATTTAAAGAGCTTTAGGCATATCTTACTAATAGATGATGTAATAACAACCGGATCTACATTAGAATCCTGCAGTGCCACGCTACTATTGGTTCCTGGTATGAAAATAAGTATTGCTACTGTGGCATTTGCGTAGTGAACAAACGTTAGTAATATAAAAAAAATACCTAAATAAATAATTTACATTATTTTCGCTTTTCATTCTTTTATTAGAAAAAGATAAATAAATTGAAAAGGCAAAATAACTATATTGTATTATCATTTCTTGCAAGTAAAGAAGCTGCAATGCAAGGTACATTTTGCCATGCTTCCTTCATCCATTTAATGCGACGACCTCGAATCTAAATCTTTTTACCTGACTCATTATTATTAATAACGCAGGTTGTATTTAGTTCAGTAACAGTTAACGCATCATCAAAGTAAGTTTTAATAGTGGAAAATAGTCAACAATTCATTATACGTGTAGCAAATATTTCAGATACTGAATATGCAGTAAGAATTACGGAAGAAATGGAATCATCGGCAAAAGCGAGGGGTACAGGTATAGCTAAACGTACTCCTGAATATATAATAGAAAAGATGCATGAAGGGAAAGCCGTAATTGCATTAACGCAAGATGGTAATTGGGTAGGGTTCTGTTATATTGAAGAGTGGAGTCATGGTAACTATGTATCAAACAGTGGTTTAATTGTATCTCCTGAGTATAGAAAAAGTGGTGTAGCAAAAAGAGTTAAGCAAAAAATATTTGATTTATCAAAAGAAAAATATCCTGGTGCAAAATTCTTTGGTTTAACAACTGGTCTGGCAGTTATGAAAATAAATAGTGAATTAGGATATGAGCCAGTTACTTATACTGAACTGACTGACGATTTAGAATTTTGGAATACTTGTCAGAGCTGTGTTAATTTTGACATATTAATGAGTAAGGATAGGAAAAATTGTTTGTGTACTGCAATGCTTTATGATCCTAATAAACACTGAATATCCTTTAATTTGGTTTGAAAGTATAGACTTGAAACGCAGTTAGTATAAAAAACTACCTTACAAAAAGTATTATAGCAGTTAACTATAATTAAAAAAGGTTTTTAGATTAAGTTTAAAAGTAAAAACAAGCAATAAAATGAATTATAAAATAAACGTTGGAATAATAGGTGGGGCAGGATATACTGGTGGAGAATTAATAAGATTACTGATTAATCATCCTATAGTGAACATTCAGTTTATACACAGTACAAGTAATGCTGGAAAGTTTGTACAAGAAATTCATACAGATTTGTTGGGTGATACAGAATTGAAATTTACTAATCAATTAAGTGAAGACATACAGGTATTATTTATGTGTGTTGGACATGGAGAAGCCCGAATATTTTTGAAAGATAATTCAGTAAATGATACTATTAAGATAATTGATTTATCGCAGGACTTCAGGTTATCTAATTCATCTTCATTAGGTAAAAGAACCTTTGTATATGGGTTACCAGAATTAAATAAAGCAGCGATTGTTAGTGCAAAAAATATAGCTAATCCGGGATGCTTCGCTACGGCTATTCAACTAGGTTTATTGCCTTTAGCAAAAGCAGAAATATTATCCAATATTTATACTACAGGAATTACTGGTAGTACAGGAGGAGGAAAAAGTTTGAGTGTTACTGCTCATTTCAGTTGGAGAACAAATAATATATCTCCATATAAAACTTTACAACATCAACACTGCAATGAGACACATCAATCGATTCATCAATTACAAAACTCGTTCCCTTTGGTTCCTTATGGAGAAGTGGGATTAAAATTTGTTCCATGGAGAGGCGATTTCACAAGAGGTATTTATGTTAGTTCTACTGTTGAATGTAAGTTGTCATTTTCCGAATTAACCCAACTATATAACGATTACTATCTGTTTCATCCATTCACTCATTATAGTGAAAAAGTAATTGATCTTAAACAAGTAGTAAATACTAATAAGTGTCTTATTAATATTGAAAAGCAAGGAAATACATTAGTTGTCCATTCAGCTATCGATAACTTATTAAAAGGTGCATCTGGACAGGCAGTTCAGAATATGAATTTAATGTTTGGATTAGAAGAAACCACTGGACTGAAATTGAAAGCAAATAATTTTTAAATAGGAAATATCATGCCACTATTCGATGTATACCCACTCAATAATATAACTATTACTAAAGCAAATGGAAGTTATGTGTGGGATGAAAATGGTGTGAAATATTTAGATATGTATGGAGGACATGCTGTTATAAGTATTGGACATTCTCATCCACATTGGATAAAGAGAATTAAAGATCAACTTGAAAAAATTGCATTTTATTCCAACTCGATTATTATTCCTATTCAAAAAGAATTAGCAGATAAATTAAACAAAGTAAGTGGTAAGAATGATTATCAGTTGTTCCTTTGTAATAGTGGAGCAGAAGCGAATGAAAATGCATTAAAGTTAGCTTCGTTTCATACAGGAAAGAAAAAGATAATTGCCTTCTCAAAAGGTTTTCATGGGCGCACCTCTCTTGCTGTAGCTGCTACTGATAATCCTTCAATTATTGCACCTGTAAACGAAACTGACAATATAATATTCTTACCTTTTAATGATGTATCTGCATTAGTAGAATGTTTTTCTAATAACGAGAATATTATAGCTGCAGTAATAGTAGAAGGTATACAAGGCGTTGGGGGAATAAATGTATCTAGTGATGATTTTCTCCAGTCAATCAGAAGCTTGTGCAATAAGTATAATGCAGTATATATTGCAGACGGTGTTCAGTGTGGTTGTGGTCGTTCTGGTAGATTCTTCTCACATGATTATGCTTCTGTAAATGCTGATATATATACTATGGCAAAGGGTATGGGTAATGGTTTTCCTATTGGTGGGATCTTAATTGCGCCACATATCAAACCTAAGTATGGAATGCTAGGTACCACCTTCGGAGGTAATCATCTGGCTTGTGCGGCTGCTTTGGCAGTGCTGGAAGTTATTGAACAGGATAAATTGATAGAATCAGCAAACGAATTGGGATTATATTTAATTAATAGACTTAAATCAATTGAAGGCATAAAGAATGTAAGAGGTAAAGGTTTAATGATTGGTTTTGATGTTCCCGAAGAATTGAAAGATCTTAAGATGAAATTACTATTCGATTATAAAGTATTTACAGGGGAGGCAAAGCCTAATGTAATTCGTTTATTACCATCACTATCTATTACTAATGAACAAGTCGATTCATTTATCGAAATATTAATAAAGGCAATAAACTAGATTAAGTTAGTTTATTCATTAAACGATAGTATAAAAATAATTCGGAACATAAAAGACAGAAATTTATTTGATTAGGTTATAAAGTTAAATTCTTATTATCATGAACAGCACAAATTTAGATACAATTAAAATGGGCAAACCAATAGATGATAAAAAAGAAATGCTTTATGTTATTAAAGTAGGGGGTAACGTAATTGAGGATGAAACCAAACTAGATTCTTTTTTGCAATCCTTTTCTGGAATTAAAGAAAATAAAATATTAATCCATGGAGGAGGAAAATTAGCAACCTTACTTGCTAAACAACTAAGTGTTAACCAACAATTGATAGATGGCAGAAGAATAACAGATACCGAAACGTTGAAAATTGTTACTATGGTGTATGCTGGTTATGTCAATAAAAATATTGTTGCACAATTACAATCTAAAAATTGTAATGCCCTAGGTTTAAGTGGTACAGATGGGAACTTAATCCAAGCACACAAACGAAAAAATTCAAATATAGATTATGGTTTTGTTGGCGACATTGATGTAGTAAATTGTTTGTTTATTAAGTCTTTATTATCTAAGGGACTATCATTAGTTATAGCGCCAATATCGCATGATAATAAAGGACAACTTTTAAATACAAATGCCGATACTATAGCTCAGGAAATTGCAAAGGCTATGACAAAAGATTATGAAGTACATCTTATTTACTCTTTCGAGAAAAGTGGTGTACTGCTGAATCCTGAGGATGCTAAAAGTGTTATTAAAACCATCAACCCTACTTATTATAAGGAATTGAAAGATAATAATATAATTTTTGACGGTATGATACCAAAATTAGACAACGCATTTATAGCACTGCAACAAGGTGTAAGAAATGTTGTAATTGGGAAAGCAGAATGTTTACAACAATTAATTTCAGGTGAATCAGGAACAAATATTATTTCTCAGTAACCAACTATGTAAATATTTATTTCAACTGAATTAATTTCAAATTTAATAAGTTTACACTATCATTCCACTTATCAAAGAGGCATCTTTGGTTTCTAATACGGAATGGCCGTTGCTAAGAAACTCATCTACCTTACGGGCACATTCGCGCCCTTCACTGATAGCCCAAACTACCAGACTTTGTCCGCGGCGCATATCGCCTGCCGTAAAGATTTTGGTAATGTTGGTTTTATATTCTTTATCAGTTGCTTTTACATTGCCTCTTTCATCAAGATCAATTCCAAGCTCCTGCAATAATCCTTCTTTCTGCGGATGCAGGAAGCCCATTGCAAGCAGGGCTAACTGGCAAGGAATTTCTCTTTCGCTTCCTGGCTTTTCGGTAAAGTGTGTAGCCTTTCCTTCGGCTGAGATTGTCCACCCCAGCTCTACTACTTTCAGTGCCTTTAGCTGCCCCTTTTCATCGCCAATAAATTCCTTGGTGGCAATAGCCCAGTAACGAGTAGCACCTTCCTCGTGAGAGGTAGTTGTTTTTAATACCATTGGGTAAGTAGGCCAAGGCATAAACGGCGTTCTTTCAGCTGATGGCTTTGGCAATAATTCGAACTGCGTAACAGACCTTGCACCCTGACGGTTACTGGTACCTACACAGTCGCTGCCAGTATCACCACCACCTATTACAATCACATCTTTTCCAGTGGCTAAAAGTTCTTCAGAAAATATATTACTCTCGATAGCTGCATGTGCCAGCGGATCCTGATTTGCTACTCTTTTATTCTGTTGTTTAAGGAACTGCATGGCATAATATACACCCTTCAATTCTCTTCCTGGAACAGGCAAATCTCTTGGAGCGGTGGAGCCACCTGCCAGCACAATAGCATTGTACTCGCGCAGTAAATCGTTGATGCTTACATTCACACCCACATTGGCATGGCACTTGAAAACAATGCCTTCTTCTTCCATTAGTTTTATACGACGGTCGATAACATTTTTCTCTAATTTAAAATCGGGAATACCATAACGCAATAAACCACCCGGAGCATCATCGCGTTCGAAAACAGTAACGCTATGTCCAACGAAATTCAACTGCGCAGCGGCCGCTAATCCTGCAGGACCCGAACCAATGATCGCTACTTTTTTGCCCGTTCTTACATTCGGAATTCTTGGCTTGATAATGCCTTTACTAAAAGCGATTTCGATGATATGTTTTTCTATCTCTTCGATAGCTACCGGCGGCTGATTGATACCCAGTACACAAGCACTCTCGCAAGGTGCAGGACATATGCGTCCGGTGAACTCGGGGAAGTTGTTGGTAGAAGATAATATATGGTATGCTTCGCTCCAGTCCTTGTTGTAAACAGCATCGTTGAACTCGGGAATAACATTGCCTAAAGGACAGCCACTATGGCAGAAAGGTACGCCACAATTCATGCATCGTGCAGACTGTTTGTTTAGCTGCTCATCGCTATAGGTGTTTACAAATTCATGATAGCCTTTTAATCTCTCTTCCACAGGTGCTTTGGAAGGAAGTTCTCTGGTATATTCTTTAAATCCGGTTGGTTTGCCCATTTGCTTTGCTTTTTTATAATTAACGGATTAGCTAATTAGCATATCAGCTAATTAGCTAATTGATTATGCGTTTATCTTTTTCTTCAACAGTACTTTCTTATAATCTTTAGGGAACACTTTTACAAAATGCTGTACCTGATTATCAAAGTCGTCGAGGATAAATTTCGCTACCGTACTATTGGTATAATCGTAATGCTTCTGAATCATTGCTTTCAATTCAATAGCATCTTCTTCTGTTACATCATCAAGGTCTATCATCTCCATATTGCACTTAGTAGATATTCTTTCGTTTACATCGTATAAGTAAGCAATACCGCCACTCATACCTGCTGCAAAGTTTCTGCCTGTACCACCAAGTATCACTACTTTACCTCCGGTCATGTATTCGCAACCATGATCGCCCACACCTTCTACTACAGCAGATGCTCCGCTATTACGAACTGCAAAACGTTCGCCAGCTTTACCTCTTATATAAGCCTCACCACTGGTAGCACCATAGAAGGCCACATTGCCAATTACACTATTCTTTTCTGCCACAAATGTTGCTTCCTTGGCTGGGTAAATAATCAACTTACCACCGCTTAATCCTTTACCAAAATAATCGTTGGCATCGCCTTCTATTTCGAGGGTAATACCCTTATTGATAAATGCGCCAAAGCTTTGTCCCGCAGTACCTTTAAACTTGTACTGGATTGTATCTTCAGGTAATCCTTTACTACGATATATCTTGGTTAATTCGTTCGATAAAATAGTGCCAACAGTCCGGTCGGTATTCTTAATATCAAAAGAAGCTGTTACTTTTTGTTGCGACTCCAGTGCAGGTTTAGCAGCTTCGAGCAGTTTCCAGTCCAGCACATCTGCCAAACCATGATCTTGCTCTTCCTGTTTGTATAAACCGGTATGCGCAGAAGTCCGTTCCTTATATAATATAGGCGACAGATCAAGTTTGCTATATTTCCAATGCGTAATATTTTCCCTCACTTGTAAAGCCTGTGATTGTCCCACCATTTCATTGATAGTACGGAAGCCCAGTTCGGCCATAATTTCTCTTAATTCCTGCACAATAAAGCGGAAGAAATTAACTACATGCTCTGGATCACCAGTGAATCTTTTTCTTAATTCAGGATCCTGTGTAGCCACCCCAACAGGACAGGTATTCATGTGGCATTTACGCATCATGATACAGCCTTCCACTACAAGAGCAGCAGTAGCCACGCCCCATTCTTCGGCACCGAGTAAAGTAGCAATAGCAATATCTCTACCTGTTTTCATTTGTCCATCGGCCTGCACTACTACACGGCTACGAAGTTTATTCATTACCAGTGTCTGATGAGTTTCGGCAAGACCCAATTCCCATGGCAGACCAGCATGTTTTATAGAACTCAAAGGAGAAGCACCTGTACCACCATCGAAGCCAGCAATCAACACTACATCAGCCTTAGCTTTTGTAACACCAGCTGCAATAGTACCAACACCAGCTTTAGATACCAGCTTCACACTGATTCTTGCTTTTCTATTGGCATTTTTTAAATCATAGATCAGCTGTGCTAAATCTTCGATAGAATAAATATCGTGGTGTGGTGGTGGAGAAATTAATCCAACACCTGGTGTAGAATGACGAACCTTACCAATCCATTCATCCACCTTATCGCCCGGCAACTGACCACCTTCTCCTGGCTTAGCACCCTGTGCCATTTTTATTTGAATTTCATCTGCTTCGGTAAGGTATAAACTGGTTACACCAAAACGTGCAGAAGCCACCTGTTTGATAGCACTACGCATACTATCGCCATTGGCCATTTTTTCGAAACGTAATTCATCTTCTCCACCTTCTCCGGTATTACTCTTTGCCCCTATTCTATTCATGGCAATAGCCAGTGTACTATGTGCTTCGTGAGAGATAGAACCAAAGCTCATAGCTCCGGTAGCAAAGCGTTTGAAGATACTTTCAGCAGGCTCTACTTCCTCAATAGAAATAGATTCCCTATCCTTTTTAAAATCTAATAAGCTACGAAGCGTACAAGCTTTTTCGCTCTGATCGTTTACTGTTTTAGAATACTTTTTGAAGGTAGCATAATCATTCATTTTAGTAGCATGCTGTAACAAATGAATAGTCTGTGGATTAAACAGATGTTCTTCCCCTTTTCTCTTCCACTGATACAAGCCACCTGCAGGTAAACGCTCCACCGGAATAGCCGTTTTACTAAAAGCAATATGATGCTTTGCAAGTGCTTCTTTAGCAATCTCATCTAAGCCCATTCCTTCAATTCTGGAAGTAGCACCGGTGAAGTATTTATCTACTACTTTTTTATTTAAACCAAGTATCTCAAATATCTGTGCACCCTGATAAGACTGAAGGGTAGAGATACCCATCTTAGAGAACACTTTTAATAAACCATCGCAGACAGCCTTGATATAATTCTTGCGCAGAATTTCAGGATCAATTTGTTTATCGAGGTTATTTACAATTCTTAAATCTCTGATAGAAGACAATGCCAGATATGGGTTGATAGCCGTAGCACCAAAGCCAATGAGGCAAGCAAAGTGATGCACTTCCCATACATCGCCAGCCTCTACAATAATACCCACCTGACCTCTGTATCCCTTACGGATAAGGTGGTGATGAACTGCAGATGTAGCCAGTAAAGAAGGTATAGCAGCATGATCGCTATCAATAGCTCTATCGCTCAGAATAATTACTTCGAAACCATCTTCTACAGCATCTACTGAATATCGACAAATACGATCCAACGCTTTTTGTAAAGAGTCAGGTTTGCCATCGGCACGGAAATATATCTGTAAAGTTTTTGCCTGAAAAATACCCGTATCAATACTTCTGATTTTCTCCAGTTCTTCATTATTCAGAATAGGTTGTTTCAATTCTACACAGTGACAATCCAACGGATTCTCCTGCAGTAAATTACCATTGCCTCCTGCAAATGTTGCAAGGCTCATCACCAGTCTTTCTCTTATAGGATCGATAGGCGGATTGGTAACCTGTGCAAATAACTGCTTGAAATAAGCACTGAGGTGCTGGGGTTGATTACTTAATACTGCCAAAGGAGTATCGGTACCCATAGAACCAATAGGCTCTTTGCCATCCATGGCCATTGGGGTAATAATATTATCCAGATCTTCGGTAGAATAACCAAATGCTTTATGATATTTAAATATCTGATCGTGTTCCAGATGCGTAAAGCTTACCCTTGGTGCAGGTAATTCTTCGAGTCTGATTTTATACTTATTCAACCATTCAGCATAAGGCTTTTGAGTGCAGATCTTTTCCTTCAGATCATCATCGCTGATAATGATACCCTGCTCCATATCTACCACAAACATTTTACCCGGTTGTAGTCTTCCTTTCTCTATAATCATCGACTGATCAATAGGAAGTGCTCCAGTCTCGGAAGCCATGATTACACGATCATCTTTGGTAACACAATAACGGGAAGGACGAAGACCATTTCTATCAAGGGTAGCACCAATAATTTTGCCATCAGTGAAAGAGATGGAAGCCGGCCCATCCCATGGTTCCATTAATACAGCATGGAACTGATAGAATGCTTTTTTGATAGGATCCATATGATCGTTACCATCCCATGCTTCGGGTATCAGCATCATCAAAACATGCGGTAAACTTCTGCCACAAAGGGTAAGCAGTTCGATCATATTATCGAGGCAGGCAGAATCGGATTGACCACTAGTAACAATAGGAATCAACATCTCCATCTCTTCTTTAGTAAAGTAAGGAGAGAAGAAGTTTTTCTCACTTGCTTTCAGCCAGTTAAGATTGCCCTGTAAAGTATTTATTTCTCCGTTGTGTGCAATGTAGCGGAAAGGCTGTGCCAGCTTCCAGGAAGGGAAGGTATTGGTAGCAAAACGAGAGTGCACCAAACCAAAAGCACTCACCAGTCTTTTATTGGAAAGATCAGGAAAATAAGGCCTTACCTGCAAACTTGTAAGTTGACCTTTATAGACAACTGTCTTATAAGATAAAGAAGCTATATAAAAACCTATAGCATCTTTTTTAATAGAATTATTAATGGTATGAGAAGCATAATTTCTTAGCACGAAAAGTTTTCTTTCGAAAGCTTCCGGATCATTAATATGATCGGGACATGCTACAAATACCTGTTCAATTTCGGGCTCTACGGATAAAGCTGTAGGACCAATATCAGCAGGGTTAACAGGCACCTTTCTGTAAGCCAATATTTCTAAGCCTAACTTCTCTGCAGACCTGTTGAAAATTTCTCTGCACTCTTCTTTCAAACGAATGTCTTTTGGAAAGAATAACATACCCACACCATACTTGGTAAATGCTGGTAAGTGAATGCCTAAACGGATACATTCATCAAAGAAAAATTCATGAGGAATCTGAATCATGATACCCGCACCATCGCCGGTATTGTTTTCACAACCACAGGCACCACGATGCTCCATGTTCTCGAGAATCGTTAACGCATCGGATACGTTTTGATTGGACTTTCTTCCTTTAATACTGGCTACAAAGCCAATGCCGCAGGAATCGTGTTCAAACGAAGGATGATATAAACCACTGTTGCTTGCCATAATCTTTGGTTTGTTGTGTTATAATTGACTATACCATTGAGACCAGTTTTCTGCTCATAAAAACAGATCTCTTTTATTTTAAATTCAGTTATCTACCGAAAGTAATAAGTTGTAAGTCTTAAGTTATAATCTAAATAACCAAAGCTTTATACATCCTTTTACTACACCAGATAACCAAATAAATTTTCATCTTTATTTACTTCAAAGTAGTCGATTGAATAACTATCCATTCTTTCAATCAACTTATTGTAGTCTTCTTTTTTGTGTAGTTCAATACCGACCAATGCAGGAGCATTTTCCTTATTGGTTTTCTGAACATATTCAAATCTTGTTATATCATCATCTTTGCCCAGTACCTTATTAGTAAACTCTTTCAAAGCACCTGGTCTTTGCGCAAATGTGATGAGGAAATAATGTTTCAATCCTTCATACTGAAGAGACTTTTCTTTTATCTCCGGCATTCTATCAATATCGTTGTTGCTACCGCTAACAACACATACAACTGTCTTGCCTTTTATTTCTTCTTTAAACTGATCCAAAACTGCAATGGATAATGCACCCGCAGGTTCTACTACAATAGCATCTTCATTATACAATTTAAGAATCGTAGAACATACTTTACCTTCCGGTACTAATGCAACCTTTTCCAATACTTCTTCACAAATAGGGAAGGTTAAATTCCCTACTCTCTTCACGGCTGCACCATCTACAAATCGATCAATCTTTGCCAGTAGAATCGGATGACCAACTATCAGCGATTCATACATGGCTGGAGCACCTAAAGGCTCTACTCCAATAATTTTGGTAGCAGGAGAATGTATATTAAAATACAAACCAATACCTGCCGATAAACCACCTCCTCCTACAGGGATAAACATATAATCGATTGGTGGAATATCTTCTGACAATATTTCCAGGCCAACTGTTCCCTGACCTTCAATAATTTTATAATCATCAAATGGAGGAATAAATACCATTCCATGTTCTTCGGTATACTTCTTAGCAGCTATTGCACAGTCATCGAAAGTATCTCCAACCAATACAATCTCTACTTTATCTTCACCAAACATTCTGGTTTGTGTAACCTTTTGTTTTGGTGTGATAATAGGCATAAAAATCACGCCCTTTATCCCCAGCAATTTACAGCTATGGGCAAACCCCTGTGCATGATTTCCTGCACTGGCACAAACTACCCCTTTTGCTGTAACCTCGGGAGGCAGAGAACTAATCATATTATAAGCTCCCCGTATTTTATAAGAGCGAACTACCTGCAAATCTTCTCTCTTTAAATAGATCGAACAATTGTATTGTCTTGAAAGATTACGACTATACTGCAAAGGTGTTTTTGAAACAACATTTTTTAAACGTTGAGCAGCTCCTTCAATATCGAGGACTGGTAATATGTTATTTGTTAGTGTACTCATTTTACAAAAAGATGTTGAAGACTTTTGTGCCTTCAACATCTCAAATGTAATAAAATTATTTTTGATTTTCAGGACGAAGCGAACGAACTGTTTTACCAGCCTGCCACATTTCGCTGTCATGAAGTTCTTTTAATTCCACTTCCAGTTTCTCTCTGTAATCTGGTTGACTGTTCAAATCAATAGAACGTTGAGACTCTTTACCTGTTGCAACACTCTCATACAATTCTTCGAAAACAGGTTGTGTAGCCACTTTAAATTTCTTCCACCAATCCAACGCACCTCTTTGTGCAGTAGTGCTACAATTAGCATACATCCAGTCCATTCCGTTTTCAGCAACCAATGGCATAAGACTTTGAGTAAGTTCTTCTACTGTTTCATTGAAAGCCTCAGAAGGTGAATGTCCTTTACTACGAAGCACTTCGTATTGTGCTGCAAAAATTCCTTGAATGGCACCCATCAAAGTACCTCTTTCGCCCGTTAAATCGCTGTATACTTCTTTCTTGAAATTAGTTTCAAATAAATAACCACTACCTACAGCAATACCTAAAGCAATTACTCTTTCAAAAGCTTTACCTGTTGCATCCTGATAAATTGCATAACTACTATTAAGACCTCTGCCCTGTAGGAACATTCTTCTTAAAGAAGTACCAGAACCTTTAGGAGCTACTAAGAATACATCCACATCGGCAGGAGGTATAATACCTGTTTGCTCATTGAATGTAATACCAAAACCATGAGAGAAATACAATGCTTTACCTGGCGTTAAATGTTTTTGAACTGTTGGCCACAATGCTATCTGAGCAGCATCACTTAGCAAGTAACAGATGATAGTTCCTTTCTCTAAAGCTTCTTCAATTTCGAATAAAGTTTCGCCCGGAACAAAACCGTCAGCGATTGCTTTATCCCATGTTTTAGAATTTTTTCTTTGTCCAACAATAACATTGATTCCGTTGTCTTTCTGATTCAATGCTTGTCCAGGACCCTGAACGCCATAGCCAATAACAGCTACTGTTTCATTCTTTAAAACTTCTTGTGCTTTACTAAGAGGGAACTCCTCTCTGGTTACTACGTTTTCTAATGTTCCGCCAAAATTTAATTGTGCCATTGCTTGTTTAATTTAATAATAAATTGATTAAGTATAAAATTGTTCATCTGTAATATCCGCCTACAGATTACATTGTAAAAATGGTTTGACCTTTATTTAAATATTCGTTTTCAATTACCTCATCTCTTGGTTGCTGATGTTCAAATTCCTTGAGTTTTTCATGAAAGCCATTACTGTCTTTTATAATAGCCACTCTGGCACTTCTTACAAACTCTATCAGCCCATAAGGTTCCAGAACTTTTATCAGATTCTCGGTCTCCTCTCTATGTCCTGATACCTGAAACACCGTGTAATCCTTTCTAATAACTACGGCACTTGCACCATGTTCTCTAAGTAGTCTTTCTACCTTTACTTCCTCTGCTATTACATCGGTAGGAACTTTATATAAAGCAAGCTCCTGCCAGATAATTTCTTCATTGGTATTATAGTATACTTTCAATACATCTACCTGCTTTTCAATTTGTCGGCATAGCTTCTTTACAACCTCTTCAGTTTCATCAATCACAATGGTAAATCTATGAACACTATCTACTTCAGTAGGAGAAGTATTTAGGCTCTCTACATTGATCTTCCTTCTGGAAAATATAATGGCAATACGGTTTAATAACCCTACCTGATTTTCTGTATAAACTGTAATTGTATATTCCTGCTTCATGTTAAAGTAAAAAGTAAAAAGTAAAAAGTAAAAAAG
>Ga0007873_1000038_pt1 | contig 41988 bp, 36 predicted proteins | sample CryBogCBH26May08_FD_71228 | JGI IMG/M metagenome (GOLD analysis project Ga0007873, IMG submission 71228) | Freshwater microbial communities from Crystal Bog, Wisconsin, USA - CBH26May08 | ecosystem: Environmental > Aquatic > Freshwater > Lake | place: Crystal Bog, Wisconsin, USA | collected...
TTTAGGATTGAGTTATCCTACAATATCTACCTTGATTACTAAATATAAATCTGTTGGTTTAGACTGCTTATTAGATAAGAAACAACCAGGCCGTCCCTCAAAAATAGATGGCGTTCAAAGAGCTAAGATAACAGCATTAGCCTGTAGTAAAGCCCCAGACGGTTATGCAAAATGGAGTTTACGATTATTGGCAGAAAAGATTGTAGAGCTAAATTATTGTGAGAGCATATCACATGAATGGACGAATAAGATTGAATGGCAGTTCTCTATAAAGAATGCAAGAACTAAACTAAATAAGAAATATCAAGCAGTTAATAGCAGTAACTTAAAAATTAAAAATAATTAATTGACACTGTAGTAAATGCTAATTATTCATGCAACAAAGCCATTATTCATAATCAATTTAAATAGTCTTCTATTACATCACCTCCATTACATATAGAAACTAATTCGTCATGAATTTTGCCATTGGTAGCAATTATTCCATGTTGATATGGATTGTAGTAATCCCCTTTTAGATTGGTTACTTTACCACCTGCTTCTTCTACCAGAATAAAACCGGCAGCGCTATCCCAAGGGCTTAACTGATGTTCGTAAAATCCATCAAATCTTCCTGCAGCTACCCAGCTTAAATCCATTGCTGCACTACCCAGTCTGCGCACAGGTATTCCTCTTCTTACCAGTTTACTAAAGACTTCTAATGGCCCATTAGGCTGATCTATATAAGTGTAAGGAAAACCCGTTACCATATTGCTATACAGTATACGTTCTTTGGAACTAACATATATACGTTGATCATTCAAATAAGCACCCTGACCTCTTTCGGCAAAATAGAATTCATTTATAAATGGGTTATATATAGCACCCATGATCATTTTGCCATCTTTTTCTATACCAATACTTACACAACAAATAGGAATACCATTGGCATAGTTTACGGTACCATCAATAGGGTCGATAATCCATTTGTAAGAAGAATCCTGTATTAAAGCACCTGTTTCTTCGCTAAGTATGTAATGATCGGGGAAACTTTCTTTAATAACTGCAAAAATCACTTGTTCGCTTTTGTGATCTACTTCAGTTACCAGATTATTCATTCCTTCTTTATTGGATATGGTGAAATTGGTATTAAAATGTTCCTTTAAAACAACGGCAGCATCCTTTGTTGCCTTTAATAGTGTGTTCTTTAACATGCTGCAAATGTAAGGTTTTGAAAATTCTTTGCTGAATAGGGTTCCAAAATCAAAAGTTCAACTCGTATATTCGCCGCCTATGTTGATGAAAGATGTTTTAGGGTTACAGGAGGTAAAACAACACCTTGTAGAGATGGTACAACAGAACAGGTTGAGCCATGCACTGCTATTCCTTGGCAAAGAGGGTAGTGGGGCTTTACCCCTGGCAATATCTTTTGCACAATATGTAGTTTGCCTTCCACCGCCAGCTGTAAAAACCGAAGATTTATTTGGCTGTATGACGGCCATGTCATCTTTACCTGCTGTAAAAACACCAGAGGATATTGTGCATCAACCTGCTTATTCTAAAGCAGATCAACTGGTACATCCCGATTTACACTTTTCATTCCCGGTAATAAGCAAAAAGTCGGGCGAAAAACCTACCAGTAAAGATTTTATGGTAGAGTGGAGGGAATTTGTACGAGATTCTCCATATGGCAATGTATACGACTGGCTACAAAAGATAGGAGCAGAGAATAAACAAGGAAATATTACTGCGGAAGAGTGTAACGATATCATCAGGAAGCTTAGTTTAAAGAGCTTTGAAAGTGAATACAAAATTCTGGTGATGTGGATGCCGGAATATTTAGGAAAAGAAGGGAATAAACTATTGAAACTAATAGAAGAACCCCCACCTAATACCTTATTTATATTGGTAGCGGAGAAAGAAGAAAATATCATTCCTACCATATTAAGCCGTTGTCAGTTAGTAAAAGTCCCACCCTTAAAAATTGAGGAAATTGAAAAAGGTCTGAATGATAGAAATGCTATAACTCCAGAAGCTGCTTATCAGATAGCCTGTATGTGCGAGGGTAATTATCACGAAGCACTGCAAATGTTGCAGCATGCCGATGATGACTGGCAAAATATTCTAAAAGACTGGTTGAATGCAACAATACAGCAGAATACAATAAATAAAGCAAAGGTTGTAGATGTAATAAATGGCTTGGGTAGGGAGAAACAAAAGCAACTGATTAATTACTTTATACATATTCTGGAACAGAGTATTCGAGTGAATGTGTATGGCGAAGAGCGGGTATTGAGTCCTGATAATGAAAAAATAATTGCTTTAAAGCTTGATAAGTTAGCTTCAATAGAACAAAGGGAAGCAATTATAAATGAATTGAATAAGGCTGCTTATTATGTAGAAAGGAACGCTAATGGTAAGATGCTTTTTATGTCGCTGACTATCAGAATTCATTATATTTTGAAACATAAAACCCTGCTTGAAGTTAATTAAACACCCTCCTTATTTATCAGAATATTACTTTTGCGGCAATGTTTCTAATAAGATACTACTATTTAATTTTCTTTTTACTTTGTTGCGAGCACTCCTATGCACAGCAAAAAGATACTGCAAAGCATCGAGTTTCTATAAGTGATACCCGTTTTAGCATACAGCATGATACAGTAGTTTTAACAATAGATTCAATTCGATATAAAGATTCAATCATAGATGCTAATAAAAGGGCTGACTCCTTAAAAGCTGATTCTTTGAACAAAGCAATGGTTTTGAAAATCAGTAAAATGAAAAAAGATACGGCTACTTACCGATATCTGATTAATTCCACATACTACCCATTCTTTGCTTCCCCAATCAATATGTTTATGCCCGAAAGGAAGCCTAATAGTAAGGATATGATTTTTTATATTCTGCTTGGACTTGTAATTGTATTAGCGATTATCCGTATTATTTTCACCAAGTATATGCGCAACCTGTTTACTTTATTTTTTCAGACCTCTTTTCGTCAGAATCAGACTAGAGATCATTTGGCGCAGGATAGCATAGCCTCTTTATTAACCAATCTGATTTTTGTACTTTGTGGGGGTATTTATATTAGTCTGATGACCAATTTTTTTGATGCAAATAGCCTAACTTTTACAACTATGGTTATTTATGGTAGTATTGCTGTAACGGTTACCTATTTATTCAAATTTATTTTTTTATCCTTTTTAGGATGGATTTTTAATATTAAGGAAATGATTCAATCCTACAATTTTGTTGTGTTTCTGCTCAATAAAATTATAGGTATCTGTCTGGTTCCATTTGTTTGGTTAATAGCTTTTTCTACCGATGGAATAAGGCAGGTCGCAGTTACTATTTCTATTTGTTTACTCATTTTGCTATTCATCTACCGCTATATTGTAGGTATTAGTATTGCCCGAAAAGGGATACAAGTGAATGCCTTACATTTTTTCCTTTACCTTTGCTGCGTGGAAGTAATGCCTTTAATGCTTTTGTTCAAGGTATTTAATTTATATATTGGTACAATTAATTGATTTTATTTAAGCGTTTAATTTTATGGTAAAAAAAGAAGCCGAAGTTTCAACTATTGCCAAACAACCCCTAACCATTTTAATATCACAGCCAAGGCCTGATAGCGAGAAGTCGCCGTACTTTGAGTTGGAGAGAAAGTATAATGTAAAGTTGGTATTTCACCCATTTATCAAGATTGAGAGTTTAACTCCAAAGGAATTTCGTTCCCAGAAAATTAATATGCAAGAACTTACTGGTATAATTTTTACCAGTAGAAATGCTATTGATCAATATTTTAAGCTTACCGAAGAAATGAGATTGGCTATTAATCAGAATACAAAGTACTTCTGTATTTCTGAGGCGGTTGCTTTGTATTTACAAAAATTTATTCTGTACAGAAAAAGGAAAGTATTTTTTGGTGCAGACGGAACCAATAAAGGTTTATTCGATATTCTTCATAAATCAAAAGATGGAGACAAACTGCTTTATGTGTGTAGTGAAAATCAGCAAGATGCTGAGATTGTAAACTGGTTAAATGCTCACGAAATAGATTACCATTTAGGGTTTATGTACAGAACAGTCAGTAATGATATTAAAGAGGTTTTTAAAGTGCATAAATTCAATATTATTTGTCTATTTACACGTAGTGGTGTAAAATCTTTGCTGGAGAATTTTCCTAAATTTAAACAAGGAGATAAAGTTATTGGCGCATTTGGCAACAATACTATTGAATTTGCTGAAACATCCAAATTGGTAGTAAGTATAAAAGCTCCAGCTCCTAAGAGCCCAAGTATGGTAAGTGCGCTTGAGTGTTATTTGAGTGGTAAGTAGTTTTTAATTACATTATTTCTAGATATGCTATATGAACACAATAAAGTAAATTTTCACATTTTTTACTTACTATTGTCATTAGTTAGCCAAAACTAACTGCTTAGAAGTGGCTGTCTCTGAAAAGAGGCAGCTATTTTTTTAGACTCTTTTCTTTAATGTAAAACTCTTTACTAATCCCTTTATTAATAATCCAGTCTATTTCTTCTTTGGTTAAATGAATTGATTGTAAAGAATTTGTAGGTATTAAGTATTTACCAGATGGTTGTATTACAATACGAAGGTTAAAACTATCCACCGTATTGTTCCACTTATAACTCAATGTATTAGTAATGGTATCAGCAGTAAATTCCAGCTCAGGTATATTAGTAGTGCGTAAATACTGATTAAATATCGGCGTGAAATTCATACCAGACATTTTATTGATATAAGACTCTATCTCTTGTGTAGTAACGGTTTGATGGTAGAATGTTTTATTTAAACTACGAAGAATAGTCCTGAATAATGAGTCGTTATTCAAAGAATGTCTGATAGTATGAATCATGTTCGATCCCTTAAAATACATATCCTCACTACCTTCTTTATTTACACCATAAGTGCCTATAATGTTTTTGTTGTTGAGTACATTAAAACGCATACCTCTATTATATTCATTCGCTGCTTTCTGTCCATAATAATACTCGGTAAACAATGTTTCGCTATAGGTAGTAAATCCTTCGTGTACCCACATGTCGGCAATATCTTTGGTAGTAATATTATTGCCAAACCATTCGTGCCCACTTTCGTGTACTATAATATAATCCCACTTATTACCCCAGCCGCTAAAGCTTAAGTCTCTTCCCAGATATCCATTCTTAAACTGATTACCATAAGCAATTGCACTCTGATGTTCCATGCCTAAGTGTGGTGCTTCTACCAGCTTATAATCATCTTCATAAAAAGGGTAGGGGCCAAACCAGTATTCAAAAGCACGAAGCATTAGTTTGGCTTGTTTAAATTGTTCTTTTGCTTTTTCCAGATTATAATCCAACACCCAGTAGCTAAGATTCAGTTTGCCTTTCTCCCCCATAAAAGTATCAGTAAAGTTTACATACTTACCTATGTAAGGAACTATGTTGTAGTTGTTGATGGGGTTTTTTACTTCCCATTTATATTCCGTGAGTCGTGAGTTGTGAGACGTGATATTGGACAAAAGTTTACCATTTGCAACCGCCACTAAAGTATCAGGAACTATAATGCTAAGTGATGCACCGCTATCAGGTTCATCTCCCTGATAATCTTTGCAAGGATACCAGACACTTGCTCCAAGACCTTGACACGCTACACTCATCCAAGGACGATCTTGTTTATCTTTTTTCCATATCCATCCACCATCCCAGGGAGGGGTTATCGCTTCGCGTGGTTTGCCATGATAGTTTATACTCAAACAAAATGTTTCTCCTTTTTTTATTGTATTATTAATTGTAACAATAACAATATCCTCCCTTTGTTCAAATGAATAGTGTTCAAAAAATGTATCACCTTTTTTATTGTATTTCTTTTCTCCAATTTGAGCAACAATTAAAGGTTTTTGTAAATCTAATTGTAATATATTACCATCTTTTACTGCAATACATTTTATAAATATTGCACCCTCAATTTCTTTTTTTGTAAAATCAGGTTTCACATTTATATCGTACCTCAATACATCCCACCAATCCCTATTTTCGTTATTGCTTCCTCTTAATGTATCTGCATGGGTAAAGACTTCTTTGTCTTTCATTAATTGTGCTGATGAAATTATAGGCGTAGAACAAAATATGATTATTGCAACTAAGACAAACTGAACAAATGTTTTCATTAAAAAAGTTGTTTGTTTTACAAATTAATAGAAAGAACTGATTAATGAATAAAATAATCTACATAAATAATGTAGATTACTTTTTTTGTTGAAACAGAATTCTTAACATTGTACCGCTAAAAAACTAAAACCATTTATACATTATGCTAAAATTTAAACCCTTTTTATTTTTTACTTTTATATTGATACTTCATTTAGATTCTTATAGTCAATGCCCTTTTGATACAAAGTTTGGCAAAATTAAACCAGCAGATTTTTCCTATAAATCTTCCTTCGTAGATTCAAATTCTACCGAATCGGCAATTGTATTATTTATGATTGGAAATGCAGAATTTGAAAGTAATAATAGGGGTGGAATAAGAATGATTTTTAATGAACATGCTAGAATAAAGATCGTCAATAAAAGTGGCGTTGATGCTGCTACTGTAAAGAATAGATTGCTTAAGATAAATAAGGAATACCAGGAGGAAATTACGAACCTAAAAGCATCAACATTTAATCTTGAAAACAATCTAGTAAATGAATATAAATTAGAAAAAAAAGGATTAGTAAGTACTAAGATTACAGGAGATTATTACGAGGATGTATTTACTCTTCCACAGGTATCCGAAGGATCTATTATTGAATATTCATATACGATAACTTCGGAATTTTATAACAAACTTCATCCATGGTATTTTCAGGGAGCTAATCCAATAGTATATACAGAATATACGGTATTTATACCTGATTATTTGAAATATAGTTTTGATGTAAAACCTTTTGTGGCTTTAACGGTAACCCGAAATACACAGACAGCTGTTGTAATATTTGATACCCGTGAAACAAGACTATACAACGGACATGAATCGCTGGAAATAAGTAAATGGAGTGGTGATGCCGTAGCTACAAAATGGGTAGCTAACAATGTGCCTTGTGTTAAGTTTGAACCTTTTCTTAATACGCCCATTAATTATTTTACCCGTGTAAAATTTAATCTTACTGAAATTAATATTCCTCAAAGAGGAAGAGAACGTTTTTCCTTATCTTGGGGAGTGTTGGAAAAGAAACTAAAAAATAATCCTAGGTTTGGTAAAGAACTAAATGATGATAACGCTTGGTTGAAAAAAGAAGTAGAGAATATTGTTGGAAATTTAAAAGATACTTTAAGTACTGTAAATTCAATATATAAATATGTTAGAGACAAGTTTAAATGCACCGGTAATAGTGGAATATATTTGAAATATGGCAATACATTGGAAGATGTTTTTAAAAATAAAGAAGGCAACAGTACTGAATTGAATATGTTATTTATTGCGATGCTTCGTCAATTGAATTTTGAAGCTAATCCGCTAATTTTAAGTACTAAAGAACATGGGTTTGTTAATGAAGTATTCCCAGATATAGACGATTATAATTATCTGATTACAAAACTTTCTTTGACAAATGCAGACTACTATTTTGATGTTTCTAATCCTAAGTTAGGCTTTAATAAATTGCCATTAAATTGCTACAATGAAAATGGACGAGTTATCACTTCTGGTATGTCCTATAACAATAGTCTGGTTAGCGATTCTATTCATGAAAATGAAAAAATATTTATCTATGTATCAAATGACGATAATGGAATATCCTCCGCTACCTGTAAAGAAACGATGGGCTATTATCATTCATATAAGTTCAGAGATATGTTTAAGGAGAAGGAGATGGATAAAATTAGAGAATATCTAGAAAAGTCTTATTCAACATCTGTTGCAGTTAAAGATCTGTTGGTAGATTCCATGAAACTTTACGACTATCCTGTTAGTATTAATTATTCAATAGATTATAACTTCTCTGATGATATTGTTTATTTTAACCCTATGATGAATCAGGCAATTACTGAAAACCCATTTAAGTCTGCCAATAGACGTTTCCCAATAGAAAAGCCCTACACTTCTTCTTTCAATTATTCTTTTACAATGGAGGTTCCTAAAGGATATTCAATAGATGAAATGCCAAAATCATCAAGAGTGTTACTGAATGAAGATGAGGGATTGTTTGAATATAAAATAACAGCTTCCGATAACTTAATTCAACTAAGATGTAAGCTTAACTTTAATAAAGCTACCTATTCTGCTGATGACTATCAAACGCTAAGAGACTTTTATGCTATGGTAGTGAAGAAGATGAATGAACAGATTGTTTTTAAAAAGAATAAAAACTAAACCTCATATGAAATTGAATGTACTGTTATTATTTGCCATCTTATCAAATATATTTTTTACTAATGCACAACCACCCAAAAAGTTTGGTCAGGTTAATCCAGAAGATTTTAATGTAAAATCCTCTTTAATTGATTCGTCAACAAGTGCAGTAATATTATTTAATGTTGGAAATTGTTCGTTTGAAGGAAATACCAATGGATGGTTCAGTATTAAATACACTAGGCATGCAAGAATAAAAATATTTAAGAAAAATGGATACGATGCAGCAGTAATAAAAGAACTTCTTTATATAGGTGATCATAATAGAGAAGAAACTATGGATGATATCAAGGCTTCTACATTTAATTTGGTTAATAATGAAGTTGTAGAAACTAAATTAAATAAGGCTGATATAATTACCTCAAAATATGTTAGAAACTATAATCGAAAAGTATTCACTCTTCCTGCATTAAAAGAAGAAAGTATTATAGAATTTACTTATACCATCCATTCAGAATATACAAGATATTTACGCTCATGGAAATTTGAAAATGAGTATCCGTGTTTATATAATGAATACGCTGTGGCTATACCGGATATATTTAACTACGTATGCGATTTAAGAGAGAATGTGCCTTTAAAAGCTTCACACAGCGATTACTTCGATTCATTTATTATTTCTGATGATGAGGGGACCGCTTCCTCATCAAGACAGACCTTTACTGCAAGAACATCCATAAGACAAACCAAATGGATTGCTGTTAATATTCCATCGGTAAAAGATGAACCATTTTTAAGGACAATTGATAATTTTATATCAAAAGTAGATTTCCAGCTAAAAGAAATAAGAATACCTAATCAGCCAATTGATTATCGTTATAATTCCTGGGATAAGGTTTGTGAAGATTTAAGAAAGAGCGAATATTTTGGTGAACAGATTTATGCTGGTCATCACTGGTTAAATGAACCCTTGAAAGCATTAATTGGCAATACAACAGATACCCTGGCTATCATTAAAAAAGTATATGAATATGTAAGAGATAACTTTAGTAAAACAAAAGAGGAAGGAATTTATTTATCACAGAACACAAGTCTGAAAGACATTTTCAATAATAAAAAAGGGTCTACAGCAGAGTTGAATATGCTTTTGGTTGCTATGCTTCGAAAATTAAACATAAATGCAGAACCCACCATATTAAGTACCAGATCAAATGGTATAGCACATCCTTTCTATCCAATTTTATCAGAATATAATTATTTGATAGCATGTGCCATTGTTGGTGATTCTAAATATTTTATGGATGCCTCAGAACCTTTCCTTGGGTTTGATAAACTAACTTTAGAATGTTATAATGGGTATTCAAGAATATTAACACCTACAACCATACCTTATTCTTTTAATAGTAGTAGATTAAATGAAAAGGAAAGTGTTTCAATGATGGTAGTAAGTGATGAAAAAGGTATGAAAGCTACTGTTAATGAAAATCTTGGATATTACAGTTCTTTGGATTTTAGAGATGAATTTGCCAAAAAGAAAAAGGATGAAATTATAGAAAAGTATAAAAAAGAATTCAATTTCGAAACAACTATCTCTAATTTTAATGTCGACTCATTGAATGATTACAACAATTGTATTAAACTTAGCTATGATGCAAACTTTAGTTTTAAAGATGATATAATATATTTTAATCCACTATTGAATTATGCTATAAAAGAAAATCCATTTAAAGCTGACAATAGAAAATTTCCTATAGAGAAACCTTATGTAAGTAGTTTAAATTATTATTTAACCTTAATGATTCCTCAAGGGTATAAATTAGATGAAAAACCTAAGTCTGTAAGAGCTAAACTTAATGAAGAGGAAGGTTTATTTGAATACATTATTAATGCTGATGAAGAGATGGTTCAGTTAAGGTGTAAGCTGAATTTTGAAAAATCTGAATATGCTGCTAATGATTATCAATCAATCCGTGATTTTTATAGTATTGTAGTGAAGAAAATGAATGAAGAAATTGTATTTAAAAAAATAACTAAATAAAAAACCTAATGAAAATATTATTTATATCTCTTTCATTTTTCATATCACTGATATTATCTGCTCAGGATTACAACGTAAAAAATATCGCTGATTCTATAAAGGTAAATGCAGATGTAGTGTTGAGGGTTGAAGATTATGAAATTAAAGTCGCATCTCCCAAAGAAGCAATTTTAAAACATAAATATGCTTTAACTATTTTAAATGAGGATGGAAAACATTATGCAGGTTATTATAATATGTATGGCAAGTTTAATAAGCTGAATAAAGTTGTAGCTAAATTATATGATTCTACGGGTAAGCTATTGAAAACAGTGAAGAAAAAGGATATGTTGGATATGGCCTATAATGATCAGGTAAGTCTTATAAGTGATGACAGAACTGTTAGGTATGATTTTGCATGGAAAACCTATCCTTATACTATTGAAATAGAAGATGAAGAAGAATTGAAAGGCTTTTTTTCATTGCCAGAATGGACACCAGTAGAAAATGCTTCTTTTGCTGTTGAAAAAAGTTCTTTAACGGTTGTTGTTCCAAAAGATTACACTTTACATTATAAGTTATTGAAAAACACAAAACCACCTATTGAGCATATTATTGATAAAAATAAAACCTATGAATGGACTATTAATAATTATAAGGCAATTGAGCACGAACCCTTTAGTCCCGACAAAAGAAAGATAGTTCCAGGCGTATTACTGGCGCCATCCGATTTTGAAATTGATGGTTATAAAGGGAATCTTGATACTTGGAATAATTTCGGAAAATTCTTATGGCAATTGTATAAGGGAAGAGATGTGCTACCTGCCAATGTTAAATCAGATATTCATAAGATAACAGACACCGTGTTGGATATAGATAGAAAAATAAACTTGCTGTATGATTATTTACAACAAAATACACACTATATAAGTATTCAGATGGGAATAGGTGGTTGGCAACCTTTTGATGCTGGTTATGTAGCAAAAAACAAATATGGTGATTGTAAAGCACTTTCAAATTATATGATTGCCTTATTAAAAGAGGCTGGGGTGTCCGCTAAGCAGGTTATTATAAAAGCTGGTGCAGGATTGAATGGTCTTAATAAAGATTTTCCATCTAACGCATTTAATCATGCAGTTATGTTCATACCAAATGGTAATGATACTACTTGGCTGGAATGTACTAGTCAGTACGAAAGTCCTGGTTTTATGGGAAGCTTTACAGGCGATAGAGATGCTTTGATGTTGGATAGCTCAGGTGGCTATATTGTGCACACTCCCGTTTATAAAGCTTCTGATAATATACAAAAGAGAGTTATAAAAGCAAGTATAACTGCTGATGGAACTTTGAATGCTGATATTAATACCACGTTTAGTGGGGTTAGTCAACATATCAAGTTTAATATGCTTCATTATGCTAATAAAGAACAAAAAGATAAAGAGTTAAATGCGGAGCTGCATTTGCCCACTTATCGTGTAGAATCTTCGGAATATAAAGAACACAGAGGAAAAATACCTTCCATAGATGAATACCTTAAAATTACTGCAGAAAACTATGCTAATGTAACTGCTAAAAGAATGTTTGTAGTTCCTAATTTAATTGAGAGAGAAGATAGATTAGATACCAGTAAAAAGAGAAATTTCGATATTGTGTTGCACAATTCATTCACCGATATTGATAGTATTGAAATTTTAATTCCAGTTGGCTATACTATAGAGTCCACACCAAAAGATATTGATATTAAAAATAAATTTGGAAGCTATTCTTATAAGGTACATCTTGAAAGTAACACTATAAAACTTCATAGGCAATTTACACTATATGCCGGAACTTATCCTCCTGAAGCATTCAGTGAATTTGCTACTTTTCACGATGCAATGTTTAAGGCAGATAGAAGTAAAATGGTGTTGGTGAAAAAAGAAAACTAAAACAGCTTCTTCTTTGAATTATATATTTTTTCCGACTTCTCCATTAAACCTATACAATCGTTCCATAACAACTTTCCAGTAGTAGATGCTTTCTTTGCTATAGCTATCGTTTCATGCAAAGAAAACATAGCATGTTTAGAATTCCTAAGCAATGATCCAAACATGACTACTGCAGTTGCAAATCGGTAAGATGGATCAATGTTTTCAAATTTCTCATAGTTATTAATCACAGAAAATTGCTGAGTTACTTTGGATAAATTATTTTGAGTGTCTAAGTATCGAAGACTAACATTAGCTATAAGTGAATCGCTGCTTTTAATAGTAGCTGCATTTCTGGTAATTTCAAATATTGCCATCACAGTATGCCCACTGCCAATATCTCCTCCTTCTAAATCACTCCCATGATCTTCTATGGCATCTTTTCTGTTGTCAAATCCTATAAGCCTATAATTTTTTACTAAGTCTTTATTGAATTTAATATCAACATATGCATCATTGGCAACATTAAATATAGTTTTAGAAAACTCGGTTACCAATACTTTTTCGGCTTCTTTTATATCGTCAATATAAGCAAAATTTCCATTCCCGGCTTTTGCAAGCGTCTCTAATTTACTATCTTTATAATCGCCCATGCCCACTCCAATACAAGTAAGGTATATACCACTACTTTTTTGAATCTCAACCAGTCTTTGTAGCTCTTCTTCCGATGTTTGTCCAACATTAAAATCTCCGTCTGTAGCTAAAATAACCCTATTGTTTCCCTTCCTGATAAAAGAAGCTTTAGCAGCAGCATAAGCTTTTCTGATAGCACCTTCTCCTGGCGTTTCTCCATCAGCATACAATGAATCTATTACATTGTTTATACGTTGTTTATTACTGCCACTGGTTGCAGATAAAACGGTTCTTACAGTTCCTCCATATACAACAATTGTTACTACATCTTTTTCTCTGAGATTTTCTACCAGCAACTTAAAGGCCGATTGTAACAATGGCAATCTATTGGGTTTTTCCATAGATCCAGAAACATCTATTAAGAAAACAAGATTGGAAGGAGGTACACTATCCAGATTTAATTTAGGAGCATCAAGATTAATATATAGTAATTGACTATTGTCATTCCATGGACAATTGGTTATCTTGGTTCTACAATTAAACCCTTTTGAAGGAACAGTATAATCTTTGCTTTTGAAGTCAAAATAATTCAACATCTCTTCAATCCTTACGGCATCATAAGGAACCTGAATTCCATTATGAATATATCGCCTGATATTACTATAGGAAGCTCTGTCTATATTTAAGGAAAACCCAGTTTCAGGGCTTGTTGACGATTCTACCACATCATTCTCAATCAGCTTGGTATAAGTCTCCTGAGAGCCTAGTGCAGTTACTATTTTATCATATCCATCCCAGTTTTTGGTATGTGAACTTAGCTTTATCGTCGACTTTTTTTCAGTGCTTTTATACAGCCTCATTTTAAGCACCTGATACTGTGTTGCATCCACTTCTTGCTTTAATGTATCATAACCCGAGATGATAAGTGTTATGGAATCATAGCGTTTATTTAAGGGTATTCCAAATACACCTTCACCTCCACTCGAAAAAGGATAATTACCTTTAGATTGTAGATGTATCATGACAAAAGAAAATTTATTTCCCTTTTCGTCAAGTACTTCACCTCTAAGATAATACTGTGCAAATAAAGCAGGTGTAAATAGTACGCAAATTATCGTGAACAACAGAAGCCTGTAACCTTTATGTAGATAATTTAGTAACTCCTTCATACGGTAAATAAAAACTAAGATTCAGGGGTGTGAAGCTGATAAATTTCTTTAAGATTTCTACCATATCCATCATAGTCCAGACCGTATCCTAAAACAAACTTATTGGGGATATTAAAGCAGCAATAATCTATTGGAACCTTATGCTGAATTGCATCTGGTTTGTATAGTAATACAGCAACTTTTAAACTGGCAGGTTGTTGGTTGTATAGTTGGGGCAAAAAAGCATTTAATGTATTTCCTGTATCTATAATATCTTCCACAACTATAATATCTCTTCCTTTAATATTTGCATCAAGACCAATAGAGGTAATTACATGTCCTGTAGATTGAGTTCCTTTATAAGAAGCTAGTTTTATAAAGCATACTTCAACATCAATGGTCAATTCTTTAAATAGATCAGCAGTAAAAATAAATGCACCATTTAGAACTGAAATAAAAAGGGGTTTCTTGCCTTTGTAATCGCGATTAATTTCAACAGCAATTTCTTTTATTTTATGCTTGATAGTTTCTTCTGATATGAATGGTACAAACTCTTTATCAAATAGTTTTATTACGTCTGGCATAGTGAATTAATTTGTTGTTGCTTTATTTATCGATGAAGCAATATTAGCAGTTTTATTTGAATTGGATGTTCCAACTCTTAACATTATTTTTTGCCCACTTTTTGGTTGTGTAGTTTTAGTGAGATTGTTGTATTCCAAAACACTTTTCATCATCACACCTTCTTTCTGGCATATATCATAAAGCGTTTCTTCTGGCACTGCAATATGGAAATCACTAGCACCTTTCTTCAACTTTCTTTCAAGGAATACAAGCTGGTCTGTAGAAAGTATATCTACCTCTTCAAGATCATTGAAATCAAGCAATTTATCGAATGAAATATTAAACTTGGTGGCAATAGAAAGCAAAGATGTGCCAACAGTCGCAAAAATTACTTTAGAATGATTTATTGTAAAAATGGAATCAGGATAATTCGATTTCTTTTTCTCTGTTATGGCAGGCTTAATGGTAGAATCTTTTTTAGCTTCTTTCTGAACTGTTAACTCTTCGCTAGAATCTACTTCAGGTTCATTACTACTTGCTTTAGTAAGAACTGCTTTAGGGGGAGTAGCGGTATCCTTACTTATTTCTTTAAGATAAGCAGGATTGTTATCCAATGAAAGTGCAGAAGTATCCGAAATACTTTCATGTTTCATCTTCATGGCAACTAAAGAAAGTTGATTAAGATTATAGTCATTAATTATTTTAATTAATAGCAGCGGATAATTTGTTTCTGTTGCATAACCACACTTTTTAAGCCCTCTTGCCCATCCTTCATAATCTAATGGATCCAGCTGAAATAAAGAAGTGTAGTAAGGTCTGTTTTTTAAGAAATCAGCGTGATCTTTATACGAGTCAGCAGCTGTTTTATATACCCTAAAACATTCACCTTTACTGTCATCATCATGATACACTTTTTCTCCTGTCCATTCTGATTTACATTTTATACCAAAATGATTATTCGATTTAGCAGCTAAATCACTTTCGCCATATAAAGATTCCAGCATGCCCTGTGCAATTGTTATAGAAGCAGGCACTCCGGTACGAAGCATTTCGCTGATGGCTATATCTTTATAAGTATTCATGTAATTAATTCCTTTTTCTGTAGGTTGTGCAAAAGCACAAACCATTAACAGAAGTGAACTAACTAACAAGGAAATTTTAATCTTCATAATTATTTCTTTTTTATCATCATCAAACCATCTCTTATAGGTACAATTAGTTGATGAGTTCTTTGGTCATTATTCAAGTGCCGGTTAAAATTATCTATTGCTTTTGTATTTTTATCTTTTGCTCCCGTTTCAACTACTTTTCCATGAAACAATACGTTGTCAGCAATAATGATGCCACCTTCTTTCAACTTTGGTAGCACAAGTTCATAGTATTCTACGTAACTTACTTTATCAGCATCTATAAATACAAGGTCCCATTCATAGTCCAGAATTGGGATTATTTCCTTTGCATTTCCAGAATGCAAATGTATCTGCTTATTTTTAGGCGAAAAGCTAAAATTTGTTTTAGCATCGCTTACAGCTGCTTCTCTCAGTTCTATTGTGTGTAACTCTCCGTCTTTTTTTAATCCTTCTGCCATACAAAGTGTACTGAAACCCGTAAACGTGCCAATTTCCAGAATGTATTTAGGTGTAATCATGCTACTGATAAAAGCAAGAAATTGACCTTGCATTATACTGCTCATTAGGTGTGCATGAGGATGCAATTCAGTAGTTATTTCATGTATTCTGGTTACTTCTGTTGGTAATTTCAAACTAAAATCACTGGAATATTGCTCTATTTCGGGATGTATTAGTATCATTTTTGTTAATTAATTAGCAATTATCAATCAATAAACTACTGCCTTTTCTGGTCACAGCATAGTTTATATCCTTTATATAACGCTAAAGTGCCCCTTTTTGATATACTAGTAAGTCCTAAATGGGGCTCCTTTTGTTATTAAAGTTAATCGTATGCTGTTTTTACCTACATTTGCCGTCCAAAAATTTTATTTTTAATGAAAACAGTTACAATTGAAGGACAATTGAGGACCGAAGTTGGCAAAAAAGCCACCCGTCAACTACGCTCTCAAGAAATGGTGCCAGGTGTAATCTACGGGGGTGCTAAAGAAATAGCTTTCGCAACTCCAGCAAAGGCTTTAAAGTCATTGGTTTACACATCAGAATTTTTATTAGCAGAAGTAAATGTAAGTGGAACCACTTACAGGTGTATTCTGAAAGACTTACAATTTGATAAAGTAAGCGACGAATTGATCCACGTAGATCTATTAGAACTTGTAGATGATAAAAAAGTTATTGCAACTTTACCTATCAAATATACAGGTACTGCTATAGGGGTTAAAGAAGGGGGTAAATTAGTTTTAAAGATTAAAGCTTTAAAAGTAAAAACCTTACCTAAGAACCTGAAAGAGTTTATCGAAGTTGATATTACCAACTTGAAATTAAACGAAAATATCAGAGTTCAAGACGTGAAAGAAGAGTTCATGGAAATCCTTAACTCTCCAAGAATTCCTTTGGCTTCAGTTGTTATGACAAGACAATTGAAACAAGAAGAATCAGCGGAAGCTAAGAAAAAATAAGAATCAACTTATTTTAAATAATAAACAGGCTGTCAGTTCTCTGGCAGCCTGTTTTGCGTTTATAACAGCATTCATTTTCAAATTTGTATACCGCATTCAGCATTCCGCGTTCTGCCTGTATTCATTTTCAAATTTGTATTAATCAGCACATTATCACATTAGCTAATCAGCTAATTACTCCCTCCACTCTCCCAATCCCTGTCTTGTTACTATATACTCATCAGTAGTACAATCTACAATTGTTGAAGGTGTCATGCCCCCTATACCGCCATCTATTACAATATCTACAAGGTTGCCAAAGTTCTCATAGATCAATTCAGGGTCGGTATATTCTTCTACCATATCTCCCGGTAGCGATGCACTGAGTACTGGTCTACCCAATTCACTCACAATTGTCTGAGCTATTTTATTATCGGGAATACGCAAACCTATGGTATGCTTCTTGCTCTCCAGAAGCTTAGGCACTTCCTTGCTGGCAGGAAGGATAAAAGTATATGGCCCAGGCAAATAATTCTTTAGAAGCCTGTAAAGAGGAGTAGAAATCCCCTTAGTATAATTGCTCAGATGACTCAGATCATTACATACAAAACTCAACATCGATTTGTTAGGCTCTACCTGTTTTAATCTACAGATTCTTTCTATAGCCTTCGGTTTAAATATATCACAACCTAGGCCATAAATAGTATCAGTAGGGTAGATGATGATGCCCCCATCCATCAGGCATTCCACTACCGTTTTTATATTACGGGGATTCGGATTGTCAGGATGTATTTGTAAAAGTGGCATAAAAATATTTTTACAAAGGTATCAGGCTTACCAGTTTCTGCAAATGATATTTGTCTGTTTCGTCAAAATAGTCATAGTGTTCACTATCTACATCCAGTACGCCAAGCACAATTCCATCTTTAATTAGTGGTACTACAATCTCCGATTTCGAATAACTGCTACAAGCAATATGTCCGGGAAATTTTTCTACATCAGCTACAATTATTGTGGCAGACGATGCCCATGAACTACCACATACACCTCTTCCTTTTTTTATCCTGGTACAGGCAACAGGCCCTTGAAATGGACCTAGAACCAATTCATTTTTTTTAACCAGATAAAAACCTACCCACCACCAGTTAAATTGTTGTTTCAATGCTGCAGCAATATTAGCAAGGTTAGCCGTTAAATCCTCTTCGCCATCTATTAAAGCAATTATCTGTTGTAGTATAAATTCGTATTGTTCTACCTTGCTGCCAGTATGTATGTGTAAGTCTTCTGTCATTTAATTCAATTATTAATTTTTTAATTATTAATTAAGTATACATCCCCATCTCCAAAATGTTGTATCAGTTTCATCTTTCTATGCTGTTGAATCAACAATAAAGGCAGTATATCGTCATTGCCTTCCTCATTAAACCATACAACATAAAATTTTGGTAGACTATACATATACGCAATCTTTTTATCATGCGTTTTCTCGGGCAATAAATAAAAATATGTATCCGTAAAAAGATATAAGGAATGAGCCGAATTGGAATACACAGGTATACTATCGCTATACTGTTTTATATGTTCTTTTATATAACCTATCGTTTCCGATTGTCTCCATCCATCTTCTGTATAACCACCTATACCACTATCCTGTACCTCTATGTAAAAGTCGTAAGATGCCATCACTTCTTTTGATAATAATAGTACAAAGATCATAGTAATAATAATAGCCTTCGTTCTTTGTAAAGATGCAAATAAAGTACTGTTTATAAGCCTTTCACCAATATGTACCATCAGTAATAGTAGCGGAATAAACAGCGGAGAGAGCAGCCTGTTATTAATAGTTTCGAACCTCGAAAAGGTAGCAATAGTTAAAATAAATAAATAGTAAATAGTGCCATAGATGGTTGCTACTTTATAATAGGTAGTACTGCTTCTGTACTTATATATCCTGAAAATGATATAAAAAGAATAAGCAAATAACAACAGTAGTATTATTAAACCAACCGTGAAGGTAGTTGCAGCTGATAATGAAGTATTATAAAACCATTCGCAAAATACTTTACCCGAGAAGCTGATGTTCTCATACAAAGTATAAATTCCCTTCTGTCTATTGCCAGCTATCTCGGTAGTACTATAGTAATTTCGGATAAGATTAATAGCAAGCGGGGTAATACCTACTATAACTCCTGCAATAATATTCTTCCATCTTTTCCAAAGAGAAATATTCGTATTTAATAAAACCAGTAACCCCGGCACTGCAATAAATGTGATGCCTGCAAAGCGGGTTATAGCTGCATAGGAAGCTATAAATACCGATATATAATAGAAGTACTTTTTTTGTAGGGTGAAGTAATGAGTAAGCGAGATGATCAGCAATACTTCCAGCAATATAAATACCGATTCCGACCACAACATATAGAACTCCTCCTGCAGCGGAACAGCAAATGCCAATATTGAAATAAGGGAAATAGTTATGATGATATTTGGAAACACCATCTGCTTTAATATGCATCCCAATAAATAAATTACAACAGCAAATAAACCAGCATTTAGGGATGCTCCAAATACGATAACAGGACTATGCGTAATGAATTTAACTATACCCAGTATAATAGGGTATCCTACAGGGAATAAAGCCAATGGAACATGATCGTACTCTATAAATCCTCTGCCATCTACAAAGCTGTTAGCGGCCGATAAGTAGGCAATAGAATCCCGCGATACCCCAATGCCACTATGATTCGTAAACACAAGAATAATAACACATCCTAGAATGGCACCCAGTAAAGCTTCTATATTTTTGAAAGGTGAAAACATGATCATCTGTTGGCTACAAATATCATGATATTTTTAAATAGATGTTTTAGAATGTTATTCTTCAGCACATGCAAATATTATTTTTTGAGAAAAAATAAACGGAATTGCTTTGTTATGATAAGTTGCATTTTTCCAAGAAGGAGACCTGTCAATAACTCTTAAGGCTTCTTTCACTAATTTGGGATGAATATTTTCTATATTAATTGGAACTGATTTTACTACATTACCATTACTATCTAATGCAAAAAATACATTTACAGATTGCATAGCTAATTTCTGACCTTTAGGTATTTTAATATAATCGCAACCTAATTCTGATTTTGTGTTTCTACTTATATATTTTGCCCAACCTTTTTCACCCTCATCAAATTCAGGTATCTTTAAAGATATAAGGTTTACTTTTTCAGTCTTTAATGGGCTTAACGGTAAATCAGGTATTACGAAAATTTGACTATCAATAAACTTTTCTTCAATACTTATTGCTTCTGAACTAATTGTGTAAAAGGGATTATCCTTGTAATACCCAATAAATACACAATTTCCATTATCGTATTTATTAGAGTCTAAAAAAAAGAATTCAGACTTTAATTCTTTGGATCTTAAAGTAAATTTATTACATTTATAACCATGAATTAAGCTATCAATTGCTACAAATGTCGTATCCATCTTTTCATTAAACATGTTATTTATAAAGTTTATTTCATAGAGTGAATCTATGTCTTTATAAGTCGCGTAAAATTTATTTAAATTATACAAATTATAGTGGGTATATTCATTAAATACTTCTTTATGTTTTAAATTTAAATAAGTATGTATTCCAATATCATTTAGAAATAAATATCTCATCCATTCTTCATCAGAAATTTCTGGGCATTTAGAGGTTACTTTAATAGCCATCTTTATCTCTCCATTAAAAGTCTTTTTTTGAGAATTTGCAGAGTAACAACAGGACAAAATAACTAGGGTAATTAATGAATAATACAACTTCATGGTTATTTAATTATAAGGTTATATAAAATATAGTTCCTTGAAATACTTAATCCTACTACCTGGAATAAATATTAATAAGAATTGTTTTTGAGTGATAATATTTTTACTTCTTAGTCTGTAGTAATCAGTAACACCTCTGTAAGGGAATGCGTATATAATAAATAGAATTAAGAATTGACCAGAGCTTATTAATTCCCTTTTAGTTGCAAGAATTATTAAGGCGAATGGAACTATAATAAGGAAATAGTAAAGAAGAAATTTTTTCATAAGTTTAGTATGAGTTTACAAATATTTATTAAAATAAAATATAAACCAAAAACTGCCCAATATCTCCCCAATACCATGCATGTATTTTTATTCAACCTTAAACGATTTAAACGTTAAACCTTTAAACGTTGTATTACCTTACAAATACAATAAAGACGAGTGTTTGTGCAGATTTTTTGTTAGCAATCAAAGTGAACTATGGTAATAACAAAAAATCAAGCAAACGCTTGTGTTTGAAGTATCTGAAAAAAGTAATAGAATTCTATTGCGTATTCTAGGTTAAAAGCAGTTTTCTACTATAAAGAATGCAAATTACAGCATAGTTAAAAATAAAAAGAGATTGATTCATAAATCGAATCAATCTCTTTTTATTTTTAACTATCTTATATTGCTACTAACAATAATTGTAAGTAGCAATATAACAATAACTTTATACTAGAACTTAGGATTTTCGAATATATCAGAAAGTCTGTAGAATAATTTCAATCCAAAGAAATTAAAATGACTACTTGTAAAAGCTGCTCCGCTTACATATGTAACATTATAGTGAGCTATGATATTAAAGTTATTAATTTTAAATCCAATCTGAGGATCAATACTTACACCGTCTTCTGTATATCTTGATAGATAACTGTTGTATCCAATACCTAATCCAAAACTAAACTTATTGAAATTGTATCTGCTTCCAAGTAAAAAGGTAGGGGTAGAAAAAGCAGTATATTTATGTCCATTTAAATTTTTTACAGAGAAGGACTGAAAACCACCTTGCGCAAAGCCATCAATATGTTTACCAAAAGGATAATCTACTTGAAACTCTCCTCCAAAACCCATCCCCGCAACTTGTCCAAAATCACTTGTTGGTACGGAAACTACCGGACCCAAATAATAGGATAATATTTTTTCCTGAGCATTAACAATAAATACAAACAGTAAAGAGGTAAAGAACAGTGTTATTTTTTTCATGTTTCTAATTTTGGTCGTAAAAGTAATGGAATTTGTTAAAATTCAATATAAAATGATTATTATTTTTCGTTTAAGCCAATATAGCATCATAATTTTTTAATTAGCGATATTAAAAATGGAGTCTAATATCGTTTATGTAACTAATGAAATAATATAGGTATTTTTAATATTTATTCCATTCAAATAGGTATTCTAACTCTTGTGCATGTTCCTTTGCCTATTGCAGATTCTATCAAAATGGTTCCATTCAAAGCCTGCACTCTTTCGCGCATTCCCAAAAGCCCGTGATGAAGTTTTGTATCCACTTTATCTATTTCAAAACCAATACCATCATCGAAAATAGTCATTAAAATAGTGTTGTCTTCTTCATTAATGTCTATTTCTACCTTTTTGGCATTGGCATGGCGAAGTATATTGGTAAATGATTCCTGATATATTCTAAATAAAGTAAGACATATAGCATGGTTCAGTATCACTGTATCCGTATCAATATTGGTATTAATTTTAATAATAATATTTTGATTTTCTAGATAGCTTTTACAATGCCATTTAATAGTACTGATTAAACCAATATCATCCAGCATTTGCGGGTAAATGGAGTTGTACAATCTTCTACTGGTTTTAACTGTTTCATCGGTTGTGTTTTTTATCTGTTCCAGTTTTCCGGTCAACGATTCTTTGTTATCATCCAGATGAGCTAATAACCAGGAAATATCCAGCTTTAATAAAGTAAGACTTTGTCCAAGTTCATCATGAATATCCTTTGCTATAAATTTACGTTCCTCTTCTCTCACCGTTACCAGATGATTAGATAAAGATTTCAGCTCTTTATTAAGTTTAATTAATTCAGCTTCATTTTTCTTTCTTTCGGTAATGTCAAGGATGGTAGTAGATTTTAAATCTGGTTCTCCTTTCTGGTTGCGATGAAGCATAGAAATCATTAAAGCTGGTATAATTTTTCCTTCTTTCGAGATTAACTCCAGTTCACCTTCCCATGAATCATATTGCAACAAAGAAGGTATAGCAAAATCTTTAACAACCCCTATCGATTTATCGGATAAAAAGTTTTTAGTAGTATATCTCGAAACATCTTCTGATGGAGATAAGGAAATTAGTTTTCTTCCAGCATCATTTAAAAATAGAATACGGTCTGTCATATCCGATATAACTATTGCAGCATTGGAGTTCTTCAGAATATCAGTTAGTAATTTTTGTTCTTCTTCCAGTGCCCTTTTTTGTGTAATATCTTCTTTTACAGCAACATAGTTAATGGTTGTACCTTTTAAATTAATTACGGGCGATATAACTGCCGACTCCCAGTATATTTCTCCATTCTTTTTTTTGTTACAAAAAATACCCTGCCATGTATTGCCAGATCTAAGCGTATTCCATAAATGTTCGTATTCTTCTTTGGTAGTATAACCCGTTTTAAATATGCTGGAGTTTTGTCCAATCAGTTCTTCTTTTTTATACCCTGTCAATTTTGTACAAGCATCATTTATATATTCAATAGTGCCTTTTGTATTGGTAATAACTACCGTGGATGAACTTTGTTCTATAGCCATACTAAGTGTTAAAAGGCTCAATTCGGTCTCTTCCCTTTTATTCTTATTATACAATGCGTTTAATGCAAAAGCAATGTTATCTGCCAGATTTTCCAGTAGCTTTATTTCATGTGGGTTAAAACTGTTTACCTGACTATTGTAAAAATTAATAATATACTTTACCTCATTTAAAATAATTACAGGAATGGAAATAACCGAAAGAAAACCTCTTTTTAATGCTTCCTCTCTCCAAGGAAGCATATTGGGGTCATTTGCAATGTCGTTACTATAATAATACTTTTTAATTCTATATGCTCTACCCGATGGACCATTTCCATATGGAACTTCCATTGTAGAAAGTAATGGTTGAGTGAAATTGGTATACCCAGCTTCGTTTCCAGCATAAGCAAGTGTTTTAAAACCTTTTGTTTCTTTATCTGGTTTGGTAAACCATACAAATTCAAATCCACCAACATCTACTCCAATAGAAGGGACCGTATTGATAATATCATCTTTATTAGTGGCTTTTAAAATCAGCTCATTTACTTTACTGGTAAATTGTATAATCCGATTACTTTTTATAAGATCCTGTTCTATTTTCTTTCTTTCTGTTATATTTTTTTGGATAGATACCCAGTGTGTCAATATCCCTTTGTCGTTCTTTAAAGGGAATACAGAAACATTTACCCAAAATTCTTCTCCATTTTTTTTATAATTAATGATTTCTATTTCACAAGCTTCCTTTTTTTTCAAAGCATCTTTCAATATGGTTAATTCTTTCTTATCTGTTTTTTCTCCCTGAAATATTCTTGGCGTATTTCCTATTATCTCTTCTTTTGAATAGCCTGTATTTTGAACCAAAGCATCATTTACAAATAATATTTTTGGACCAGGTAATTCGAAAGGCTCCGCTTCTGTAATAACTATTGCATCTTTTGAATTACCTATAGCAGATTCCAGTAATCTTAGTTGTTCCTGTTCCTTAATAAATGTACTTACATCACGTGCTATAAAAAATGTTTTACCATCCTTAAATGTAGTATTCCATTCCAGCCATTTATAATCTCCATTTTTACAACGGTAACGATTCATAAAGAAAGTAGATTGTTGCCCATTTACAACTTTATCTCTCTCTTCTTTGCTTTTTTGAAGGTCGTCGGGGTGAATAAGATCCAGGAAGTTTAAGGCTAAAAGTTCTTGCTCATTGTAGCCAAGTATTACAGTTCCAGCAGGATTAATGGTTAGAAATCTTCCATTATTAGCTATTCCAATCATATCATTGGATAACATATACATCATTTCCAGATGATTTTGTTGCTCTTTTTGTTCAGCCGTAACTTCTATAAGGTTTGCTGTGTACAAATTTCCATCAGCACCATTAACGAACCAGGAAAATATATCTACAGGAAATTCTTTACCATCCTTTCTTATTCCAATTGCCTCTATATGAACAGAACCATCTTCTATTCGTTTTTTTAATGAATCTTGCAAATGGTCTATTTTAAATAAACCATCTCTACCCTTTTCTATTAATTCTGTTTTAGAGTAATTGAAAATATCAGTTGCGGATTTATTAGCATCAATGATGGAACCATCAGGCTTAGTAAAAAAGAAAGCGTTGGGGGAGTTATAAAATAATTGTTGGAATAATTGGAGATTAGTCATATGGGATTTGTTAAAGAGAGAAAACGCTCCACCTCAACAAATTTAATAGATTGACATTGAAAAAATTCAACATTTTTATAAAATAGATTCCAACAATTTAGTATGTTTAATAAATGTCTTTTTTAAAAGTTTATAAATTAAACAAAAAAAAGTATCGGGAGGATTCATTTCTGAATACACTCCCGATATAAATAAATTGACATTTGTACCTTATCTTTTAAATTGAGAACCCCATCATTACACTATTCGATTTAGATGCTTCAGCACTCTTAGGTACACTATCATTTTCTACCTTTGTCGATACACTAGTTTTGTTTTTTATAGGAGGTGCGAGTTTTACTGGTGCTTTAGGCATTTGATCTAATGAATCGGCATCTTTCAATTCTTTTTCCAGCTCCTTCAGCTCTTTTATCTTTTGCTCTTTCTGACGCTTCATCTCCTCTTTCTTCTGTCTGAAATCGTTAATTATCTGTTGGTCATTTTCGTCCGACATTTGGGTTTCTTCTTCTACCGCTTCTGTCCTCTTCAAACCTTTCTCCGTCATAATATATTCTACTCCAGATTTCCAGTCGTATGATTTTACATCATCATTATTGTTATTATAATTCCAGTCCCAATCGCTATCATTATTTACACCAAAACTTACGTGTACATCTTCTCCAAAACGAGCATTGTTATTAATCTTTATTTTCTTTCCTTTTGGTACCTGTATTGTTAGTGCAATAGATTGATTACGGAACTTATTTTCAGGTGTAATCATAATGCCTTTATCCAACAATAAGAAACTATCTTTCTGTACAATGTTGTAGTTTATTTTACGAGCAGTAATGTCAGCATTATTCTTTGAACTACCATTAGCAAGCTTTACCATATTTACATGGAAACTATCATCCAGAGAACGTACAATTCTGATACGTACATTTTGTATATAGGCAGTATCTTCATCTACTTGTGCAAATGGTTCAAATTTAAACCATCTGTTTCTGTCCCAGAATTTAGAATGAGGTTGCGACATCACTTCCAGCTTATTAATACCTGCATTGCTAAGGGTGATATTTTCTTCTACTCCACGGTTATTATAGTGGAAAGAATGAGCAAGAGAAGCTATTAAACTGATAGCACAGAACCAGCCAACAATCCATAAAGAAAGGAATGTATATCGAATCAGTTTGCTACCTGCTTTCATCTTAGCCAATCTACGAATGAAGAAAGTAATAATGCCTACTACTGGCACCCAGATAAACAGTATTAATGTACCCCATGCATATAGATTATCCCATTGGTTATTCAGAATAAAATCTTTCAAAGGCATCAATCCCGTTAAAGCAATACCTAAACCAAACAAAGCACACAACACAGAGAATAATACTACCCCAATAATGAAGTAAGCAAAGGCTTTAAATATTAAAGCAATCACATCACCAAAACTTTTATGGTTACGTTTGTTTGCAGCCATCTCCGAAGAATATTGCTGACTTTTCTCCCTCACAGTCTGACTAAACTCCTGACTCCATTCATTTGCCTTCTCACTAAATTCATTGCCCCATTGATTTGCTTTTCCAGTAATTCCTTTACCAGATTGTTCTGCCTTTCTAAAGAAGTTGGTCATATCAGTCTGTATAGTATTCTTAATATTATTTAAGTCTACTTTTTCTCCTCTCATTTCCAGCTTATCAGCAGTAGTTTTTGCCTCTGGCAATGCTAACCATAATATTATATACAATATAAAAGAACCTGGACTAAAAGATACATTTAAAAAGTGCGGGAATCCCCACCATCCAATATGGGTGAAATGAAATGCGAAAGAGATAAATGGTAGCAAGAATAATACTCTTGGTATCCATACGCTTATACCAAAGTAATGGGAGAATCCACTACATACCCCAGCAATTACTTTATCTTCCATATCTCTGAAAAGCCTTTTCCTCGATGCTCCAATTACGGTAGATGCATTACTGGGTACTGCAATCCATAATACGATGTATGGGAAAAATACTACACCAAATAATATGACCGATAATACTCTTATCAATACAGGATCTGTACCAATATAGTTTGCAATACCGCTACATACACCACCAAGAACTTTGTTATTCTCGTCTCTGTACAATCTCTTCGGACCATCAGTAGGCTGGTAACTGGTTTGTTCTGTTTTTGGCTTAGTAGATTCTTTGTTTTCAGCAGTAGCTGCACCACCGCCTTGTTCTTCAAAGTCGGCAGGACGACCCATACTGTCAATAATCTTTTCTACATCATCTTCCGATATGCAGGTACTTCCTTTCTTTAAAGTTTCACCGAAAAGTTCAGCTATCCTGCTTTCTATATCATTGATAATCTCGTCTTTGCCTTCTTCATTAGAGAAGTATACATTCAAACTTTCTACATATCTTTTAAGCATGTCGTAAGCCGATTCTTCTATTGGAATCACCCTACCTTGAAAGTTTATATTTATTACCTTTTTCATAATTAGTTTGTTTTGGTGTTAATTATTTTGGTTGTTTTCTTCGGATGTAAGTGCATGAACTGCATTGGCCATTTCCTTCCAGGTTTTTTCCAACTCATCATAACATCGGATTCCTTTTTCAGTCATGATGAAATACTTTCTTGGCGGACCGCCACTGCTTTCTACCCATCTGTAAGTTAGTAAGTCTGCATTTTTTAGTCTGGTTAATAAAGGATACAATGTTCCTTCCAGAATATTCATGTTGGCCGCTTTCATTTTTTCAACTATATCACTCGGATATACTTCTCCTTGCTTAATGATCGACAAGATGCAAAACTCCAACACGCCCTTCCGCATCTGACTCTGAGTGTTTTGTATGTCCATAATCTGGAGTTTTATGGTAAGCTTTAATTTCTTTTCTTACCGGTTAACTAATTCAATTTTTCTGTCCTGTTTCAGATAGATTAGCTTTATCTTCTCTTACTTTGACAATGCAAATATGGTACTTATTTTAGTACTATGCAAAACATAGTACATAGTTTAGGATAATAGTTTGCATAGAATAATAACTTGCATAATAAGAAATCCTTTGCTGTAAAGGGTTTTGTGAAATGATGGGCTCTAAAAAATATTTTTTACAAAGTGATGAATGGTAATAAGAAGGGATGAAAATAGCCCCAAAAGGAGGGGAGAAGTAAAAAAAATGAATAAGGAAACATCACAAAATAGTATCAGAAAACAACATTAGTTACCTAATAGGGCGAATTAATTCCTTACATTATTAATCCCCTAATTCGCAAATCCGATAATTATTGTTTTGGAATAAGTACCGTATTAAAACACACTGACAAACCCAAAATGTATCTTCGACTGATTAAAATTGAAGGGTAAATCATCTCTTTTTCCTGCTGCAAGACTAATATTAAAGATTCCTTGTTTGGTTTGAAAGGATAGTCCAAATCCGCCTCCTATATATTGATAGGTTTTATTAGTAATACTATTATTAGTAGTACCTCCATCAGAAAAAAGAGCGAAATAAGAGTTCTGATCTATCAGATACCGATATTCTGCTGTAGCTACCATATAACTATTACAATAAATGGCATCTTCATCAAATCCACGGAAGTTTTTGGTGCCACCCATCTGAAATAGTTCATTAGTAAAGTAGTTCTGACTATTATATATACCTGCCTGAAGAGCAGTTTTAATAGTAGCATGCTGTTTTATAGGGAAATAATGTGCTGCAGACAGCCTACTTCTAAAAGTATAGCTACTCATTTTTACCGAATCATAAAGCGATTCATAATTATAGGCATTACTTTTTAGTTGGGTAATACTATTATTCTTTCTAATCTGCTTACTTCCACCCGCTATTTCAATACTTAATTCATTGCCACTTCTCGGGTTGTTCCGGTAATTAGTTTTATAATAATTATATCCTGTCACCAGTTGATTGATGGATAGGTCCATTAAATCGGGGAGCTTTTTACTTAATACAACACTTAAAGTATCTACAGTTAATAGATTTGTTCTGAAACTATGCAGCAGCAACTTAGCTGTCTGATACGTAGATAAAACATATTGTACCCCCATGTCAGCGGAGATATTTATATAACTGCTATCCTTTTTATATAAGTCAAAATTAAAGTCGAATCCAAAAGGAGAATTGAAGATAAAAGGACGCTGAAACTGTATATTCAGTTTAGGTGATTGAGGCTGAATCTGTTGCCAGTTCAGCGACATCATTTCACCACTAGCCAAAACATTCTGTAGCTTTAGTTTTGCATCTACTGTAAACAAAAGATTCCCTCCATTCTGCGTATTAGCCGGAGCAAAACCCATGATAGCATCTATCTGATTTGTTTTCTTTGGTTCCAGATAAAGATTTAATAAGAATGAATTACCCAGCATTTCTAAAGACCAGGGCTGCGATTGTTTAAGAAAAGGAATCTCTTTTAATTTACTATCTAGCAATTCCAGTTTTTCAATACTAAAGGCAGATCCTTCTGCAATATTCAACTGATGGTATAAATAATTCAGATTAATCTTAGCTGTGCCAAGTATTCTAATACTGTCCAGTAAATATATATTGCCCTTATTTACACTTAGTCTGCCCGAAATGTTATTACTGTCAATCTGTATACTATCCCATGCAATTTTTGCAAATGGATATCCACAATTACAGTAATAATCAACCAATTTATTTTGAATGTATTCAGCCGCTATTCTATTATAAACACTTCCTTCTGTAATATTATTACTGATGCCAATTGCAGGAAGAATATTCAGTAAAGATGGATCATAACTTACTTTCTTCCAGCTATATTTATTACCCAGAAACAAAATGCATTTTATAGCAGCACTATCTTCTTTAATACTATCCACCGATGCACCTATATATCCTTTGGATTGCAGTAATGCTGGTAGTCTTTCTATATATTGTTTACAAAGGAATTTGTTGCTAAATGTTTTTTTATAATCTATAATAGTAGAAATGTTTATAGACGGATTATTGTTACAAGAAACCAATAGATTTACCTGCTGTGAATGGCATATTATAGGCAGATAGAAAATCAGCCAGCAGAGAACAATCTTATATAACCTTATTTTCGCCATCATTTCAATTATCACAACATTAGTAAATATTTCTTTAATGGCAGGCATTTACATACATATTCCTTTTTGCAAGAAAGCTTGTCATTATTGTAACTTCCATTTTTCTACCTCAACAAAGCAAATAGAACCATTGGTTGATTGCCTTATAAAAGAAATTGTTTTAAGGAAAGATTATACTAAAGAAACTATTGAGACCATCTATTTTGGTGGTGGTACCCCATCTATATTATCACCAGAACTTATACAGCAAATATTACAGTCAGTAAAGGACAATTATACCGTTTCAAATGATGCTGAAATAACGCTGGAATCTAATCCCGATGATATTGCTGCTGATAAGTTACAGCAATGGAAAGCAATGGGAATAAACCGTTTAAGTATTGGTATACAGTCATTCAGAGAAGAAGACTTATTGTGGATGAACAGAGCACACAATGCAAGCCAGGCTTACAATTGTATTAAACTGGCACAGGAGTACGGGTTTAATAATATAACTATCGATCTTATCTATGGTGTTCCCAATTTAAGTGATGAACAATGGAAAGAGAATATCAACACTGCATTAAGTTTAAATATTCCACATCTTTCCTGTTATGCTTTAACCGTAGAACCCAAGACTGCATTAGATAAACTGATACAGACCAAAAAGAAAGAAGCAGTTGATACAGATAAACAGGCAACCCATTTTCTGATATTAATGGAAGCTTTGAATAATGCAGGCTTTGAACATTACGAGATCTCCAATTTTGCTATTCCAGGGTATAGAAGCAAGCACAATAGTAGTTACTGGCAAGGAAAACATTATATAGGTATTGGCCCATCTGCTCATTCTTTTAATGGAAATTCCCGTCAATGGAATATTGCCAACAATACTTTATACACACAATCTATTAGTAATAGCATCCTCCCATGTGAAATAGAAATCTTAACTCTCCAACAGCAGTTTAATGAATACGTAATGACTGCATTAAGAACTATCGATGGAATAGATCTGAATTATCTGACAGATCGGTATGGAATTGAAATGTTTTTTCATACAAAAAAGGAAATAAACAAGTGGGTTATTCAAGGACTTGCCCTAGTTTCTGAAAAAAACATCAAACTAACCCCTTCTGGTAAACTAATGGCCGATGGAATTGCCTCTGATTTGTTTTTAATTTAAAAATTATTAAATCTTTATCTCAAAAGTGGATATTGATTTAATAATCTATTTTAAAATGAATCTTTACGGTTAATTAGTTTAAAATAGCTAGTTTGATATTAAATGCCAATAACTCTAAATAGATCATTAAAGTTACCCCAAAAGCTTTTTTTATTATATTTTATTGAAAATAGTTTTCCATTTTCATTTATGCTAAACCCTTGCTCCATGACACTTTCATGACAAACATGACAAGAATCATGTCACCTTATGATATACGACATAGAATAATTATTACTTGTAAGCAACATTCGCATCAACAATCAATGTTCAAACATTAAATTATTTATTTATGAAACGTAATTCGATTTTAGGTTTATTCCTCTTCTTCACTATCTTCTTGGTTAATTGTACTAAGAACGATCAGGTAGTTGTTAGTTCTTCATCTAGTACTAACGTATTAAATAGTGTTTACACTAAAACAGCTCCAGCTATCGATGGAACTATCGATGCTACTTGGAACAATGCTACAGCATTGTCTTTTACTCCTACGGTACCTGATCCAGGTAACGGTTTATTTACTGGTTACAATGGAGAGCAGTATCCTGCTACTCTAAAATCTATGTACGATGATTCTTGTATTTATTTCCTTGCACAGTGGACAGATGCAGGTAAAAGTGTAAACGTTGCTCCTTGGTATTTTAACCCTACTACTAAACTTTGGGCTCAAGAACCTTCCAGTAAAACTTTAGATGTAAATGGTGAAGTTTCAAGAGTGGGTTTTGGTGAAGACAAATTTGCAATGTTATTTAATATAGATAATTCTTGTCAAAAATTCATTACTCAAACCTGTTATGGAAGTTGCCACATATTTACTCCATATATGGATTATTCTGTAAACCCTGCTGTTGAAAAATCTAATGCAAACAATGGTAATCACTACACGAATGGTCAATTTGAAAAAATTGATATGTGGTGGGGTAAATTAGGTTACATTTCTTCTGATCCTTCAAATGGCTTTATGGATGATAATTTCCAAGATTGGGCTGGTGGTCCTTCAGTTACTAACCTAACTGGTGGAAGTGCAAACGGAAGACACGTTGATGGCGTTTATATCGATTCAGCTACTACTTATACTTGGCCAAATGGTCCACATTATACAACCTCTCCTAACCAAGGTGAAGTTAAGAATTCTCAGTCTTTAAAATTAGATGGAACAGGTGCTAAAGTGAATGTACCTATGTGGATTTATAAAGGTGTTGCTAATGCTGGATTTGTACTTACATCAGATACATTGAATGGTAAAGCTATAAAAGTTACCGCTGTTGCTTCTACTGGTATTTTAACTTTAAGTGACGGTACAACTATTGATCCAACTGCAACTACTGATTATCAAAGACCAGCTGATGCAATAAATGGTATTGAAAATAAAACTTTACCTGCATACTTTGCTCAACCTTTAGTGGGTGGCAGATCTGATATTACTGCTGCTGCCGTTTATACTGGTTCTGGCTGGGTAGTAGAATACAAACGTAAATTAACTACTACTGATAATGCTACTAACAAACAAGATATAGATTTCAATAAAAATAGAGTTGCAGGTCAACCTCCAATGGATCAACCTTTTGGATTTGCAATCTGGAATCAATCTAATAACCAACATGGAATTAATCCAAACTTGGTTTTACATTTTCAATAATAGTAGTAGTCGTCAATTATAATACTTTAAAACAATTATATGTTTAAGAAAAGAATAGCAATATTATCCGGAATTCTAGCCGTAGTGATGCTTGCTATTTCAGGATGTTATAAGACTACAACTTACGTACAAAATCCAGGAGCAGGTATTACACAAACAATGAGTTTTGCAAGTGATATTATCCCTGTATTTTCAAGTAATTGTGCATTGAGCGGTTGTCATGTTGCGGGAGGAAAAAATCCCGATTTAACAGCAGCAAATGCTTACAAATCTTTAACGGACGGTAGCTATATTAAAGCTGGCGATCCTGATAATAGTGTAATCATGTTATGGTTAACCGGTAAGAAAAGTCCTGCTATGCCACTTGGCTCAGGACCTAATGCAGACATTAATGCGAAAATTTATGCTTGGATTAACCAAGGAGCAAAAAATAATTAAATCAATTCAAATGAGAAAAGATATAAAAATCAAATCATCAATCCAGTTAAAGCTTATTGCTTTCATGTTGTTGGGGTTAACTACATGTTTCAATGGATTGATAGCACAGGACTCTACAGCTGCTGCCCCTGCACCTGTAGCTAAAAAGGTTCCTTCTTATGTAAAGAATACCTTTATTGGAAATTTTATTTTAGACAACCAGACTGTTATGGTGCCTATTAAAGGTACTTTAGAAGCTACTATTCAGCACAGATTTGGAGTAGTAACTAATGGTTTTGCCGATTTGTTCGGTGTTTATTCTGGCGCAAATATGCGTTTAGGTGTAAACTATGCACCTGTTAAAAACCTTCAATTAGGTTTTGGTGCAACCAACGATAGAATGCAAGTAAACTTTACTGCTAAGCTTGCTTTATTAAAGCAAACTAAAGACAACAAAATGCCTGTAAGTGTTACTTATTATGGAGATGCCTTGATGGATACAAGAGAAAGAAATAGCTCTTTACCAATCGTTAATTTCTCTGATCGTTGGGCTTACTTTAATCAATTGATCATTGCTAGAAAATTCTGTGATAGATTTTCAATGCAAGTGGCTCCTAGTATTACTTACTTTAATAATGTAGATGCTTATATAGATGCTTCTGGTAAATACCAACCAAAGATGAACAATGCACACGTGGCTATTGCTTTCTCTGGCAAATTAAGATTAACACCAGGTACTTCTTTCTTAATGAACTACGATCAGCCATTAACGCAACATCCGATGAATAATCCTCATCCGAATATTAGCTTTGGTTTCGAGTTTAATACAAGTGGTCACGATTTCCAGATTTTCGCAGGAAACTATGGATTTGCAGTACCTCAGGATAATAACGTACAAAATCAAAATGATTTTACAAAAGGTCAGTTCTTAATTGGATTTAATATTTCCCGTTTGTGGAATTTCTAATCTGATAAACTATATTTTTTAGAATCGTTTAGTTAACTATTTTTTTACTCATCAAAAACAAACAATCATGAAAATTAAAGCATTTTCTTTTATTGCAATTGTTTCTGCAACAGTTATTGCAACAGGCTTTACTGCTATTGAGCAGAAAGCATGGACAGTACCAGCTGCTGATGCAAAAGTGGTAAACACAGTTAAGACCAGCAAAGAGTCTGTAGCTGCAGGAAAGGCATTATGGAATCAGCATTGTTCGTCTTGTCATGGAAAAACGGGGTTAGGTGATGGAAGTAAAGCTGCTCAATTGAAAACTCAGCCTGCTGATTTTTCTAAAGCTGCTTTCCAGTCTCAAACTGATGGTACTTTGTTCTACAAAGTGTCTGTTGGTAGAGATGACATGCCTAGCTTCAAGAAAAAAATTCCTGAAAAAGAGGACATCTGGAATCTGGTGAACTTCATGCGTACTTTAAAAAAGTAAGCTGTTAAGTATTTAAGAGGGCCTCTATACAGAGGCTCTTTTAAAATACTTGCTGTTTTGATTGTAATAAATCATTTTATAGTTTAATTAATTCACATAACAATCTTTTGCAATATGAAAGTGGAAGAAAATGTTCCTACTGAAAAAAATACCAGAATGAAAATATTAATGGGTATTGGTATTTTATCCATATTCCCATTACTGAAATTCAGTTTGTTTGGCAAGAAAAAAAATACAGTAAGCTGTTCCCCCTCAGATCAGGAAGAAACAGTTAGACTCTTAACACAGGATGGTAGACTGGTAGACGTAAAAGTTTCTAAACTTGGAACTGCCAGAACAAAAGTATCTGATAAAGAACTGTTAGCCTGGGTTAAAAAATAGTTAGTAATTAAAAAACTTAGTCATGGAAATGAACGAAAAATCTACCTCCAGAAGGGAGTTCCTTACTGCAGGTTTACTGGCAGGCGGACTGGCAGTAGTTGCAGGATGTTCGTCTAAGAAAAGCCCTTTTGATCCCGATACTGTGGATCAGGTGGCGGCCTCTGGCGAAAAAGTAAAGCTCCTATCTGTTGATGGTGAAATAATAGAAGTTGATAAAGCATTTCTTAAACCAGTACCCGATTTGCCGCAGGTGTCCAACGAGGCTGCCAGAATAGGGATTCCTGGAAAGAAATTTGCTATGGTAATAGACCTTTCAAGATGTAAGAGTCTAAAGAAATGTCAGTCTGCATGTAACCACATGCACCATATTCATCCTGGACAAAACTGGATTAAAGTGTATCCAATGCAGGATGCAGAACATACCTCTCCATATTGGCAACCAACTACCTGTATGCATTGCGATGAACCGCCGTGCGTAAAGGTCTGTCCGGTTGATGCAACCTTTAAGCGTCAGGATGGTATTGTATTAATCGATAGCGATCGTTGTATCGGTTGTCGTTTCTGTATGGCTGCCTGTCCTTATTCTACCAGAGTATTCAATTGGGAAGAACCAGGTTTAACTAAAGAGATTGCCGATAAACCTTACTCTTGCGAAACCAGTGTTCCGCAGAAAAAAGGTACGGTGGGTAAATGCGATTTCTGTCCCGATATGGTTCGTAAAGGATCGCTGCCACATTGCGTAGCAGCTTGTCCTAATGGTGTATTCTTCTTTGGTGATATGCTGGAAGATTCTGTTACTAATGGTTCTGAAACTTTCCGTTTCAGCGATCTTATAAAGGATAAAGCGGGCTATAGATTAATGGAAGATTTAGGTACTAAACCAAGTGTTTATTATTTGCCTCCGGTAAACAGAAATTTCCCATTCGAGAAACATGATGAGGAAGATTCCACTGAAAATAAATCAAAATCTAAATCATAAGCCATGGAAAATTTAGAGAAAGAACAAATTGTACAAGATCTTTTACCACAGGAATTTGGTAAACAGGGAAAAATATGGGTAGCATGCCTGATAGCGCTATGTTTAATTGGGTTTGCTGCATACTGTCATCAGCTTTCAAAAGGCCTGGTAGTAACCGCTATGAGAGATTATGCATCTTGGGGAATTTATATTTCCAACTTTGTATTCTTCGTAGCTATCAGTCTGGTGGGATCTTTAATTACGGCTGTACTACGCTTAACCGATGTACACTGGAGTACACCGCTTACCAGAATTGCAGAAATCATTGCAGTATCTGCTATTACTTTTGCCTCCATCATTATTGTAGTGGATATGGGACGTCCTGATAGATTCTATAATCTATTCTTACATGGTCGTTTACAATCACCAATTGTATGGGATGTAATCGTTATTACTACTTACTTTTTCATCAGTTTATTATTGCTGTACTTCCCACTTTTGCCCGATTTAAAAATAATGCTGAAGTATAAAGAAAGAACGTCTAAATGGATGTATAAACTATACTCCTTCCTTGGCTCTTTCTGGAAAGATAAGCCAGAGCAATTCAAGATTACGGATAAGGCTATCAACATCCTTTCTATCACTATTATTCCGGTAGCATTTTCTATTCACACCGTTACTTCCTGGTTGTTTGCTACCACTTATCGTCCGGGTTGGGATAGTACCAACTTTGGAGCTTACTTCATCTCTGGTGCATTCTTGGTAGGTTCTGGTGGTGTACTGGTAGCAATGTATGTATTCCGTTCTCATTACAATTTAAAGAAATATATTACGTACGATCATTTTGATAAGATGGGTAAAGTAGTAGTAATGCTAGCTTTATTATACTTGTATTTTAATGTAAATGAGTTCTTGGTACCTGCATTCAAAATGAAGAAGCCCGAAGAGGAGCATCTTAGAGGATTGTTTACAGGGGAGTTTGCACCTATTTTCTGGTTTGCAATCACTACCTCTATGTTGCTGCCAATTCTTATATTGGTAACTAAAAAGGGGAGAAGACCTTTCCCTGCATTTATTGCCGGTATTCTGGTAGTAATTGGTTCCTGGTTCAAAAGGTATATCATAGTAACGCCTACCTTGTTGCATCCTTTTTTACCTATGCGCGATGTGCCTGCAAACTATCATCATTACTTTCCTACCTGGGAAGAGTGGGCTATTTGTATAGGCTCTCTGGCTGGAGCATTATTAGTGATTACCTTCTTTGCAAGAATTTTCCCTATCATTCCTATTCATGAAACAATAACTGAAACTGAAGAACATGAACACGATAAAAAATAAATATATAGGAGTAATCCTACTAAGCTTTTTCAGCATTGTAAGCTTTGCACAGGATGCAAAGAACGATTTGATGTTGAGCATGGGATATTATAATAATAATAACCTTACGCAATACCTTGTAGCACATGCTAAAACAAAAATTGATGGTAAGTTTCAGATGGTTCCCGATGTAACTATTAAGTTCTTTATCAACAACGATTCTGCTGCTACCAATCTATTAGGTACTGCTGTTACCAACGATAAAGGAGATGCTGTTTTAATGATGCCACCTTCTGCAAAAGCTGAGTGGATGAAATCGGTAAAGCACACTTTCGCTATCGTATCTACTCCCACTAAATTGTACGATGAAGCTAAGGGGACAGTAGACGTTTCTAAAGCTAAACTGAAGATAGACACTACCGATGATAAAAAGATAATTGTTACCCTGCTGGAATTGAAAGATACCGCATGGGTACCCGTAAAAGGAGTGGATTTAAAGGTGGCTATTAAAAGACTGGATGGCGATTTAAATGTAAATGAAACCGCTACGTTCACTACCGATTCTACTGGTACTATAACTGCTGAGTTTAAAAGAGATAGTCTGCCCGGCGATAAAGACGGTAATCTTACCTTGATAGCCAAAGTGGAGGACAATGATATTTACGGAAACCTTACTGCTGAGAAAGTAGTAAAATGGGGCAGTAAATTTGAGTATGTTTCTCAATTTGATAAAAGAACTCTATTTGCCCGAAGAGGACATTCGCCCTGGTGGCTCGAACTGTTAGCCTATACCATTGTGGTATCTGTTTGGAGTGTATTAATATACCTTATTGGACAAATAAGGAAGATCAAAAAATTAGGAGTTTAATTTTCACAGATAGGTTTTTAGTTTGTTATTGAAAGAGTGTGGGTTTAATTACCTGCACTCTTTTTTGTATAGGAAATAATGTATGGAGATAGTAGATAGAAAATAGGGTTAAGCATTCTATGTTTAACTGCTATCTTTTCAGCCTTGTGTTTGCAGTTACGCTACCCTCTTTGCCCCTTCCTTCCACATCCTTTTCGTAAATATTCCAGTAGCTATAAACTTTTGCACATCACTATCATTTCCAGTTCCTACCAGATACATTTATACCTAAATCTATTGTTATGGAAATATTTATTGTATTAGCTACCGCATTTTTTCTGGGGGTTGGATTTTCCTTTTATTGGCTTAAATTGGGTTACGAAAAACAACTCCATAAAGTAAAGTCTGCTGCCGATAAAAAGCTGGAAGATTTATGGGTTGATAAAACCATACTGGAGCATAGAATATTGCTCATGAATATGCAAAAGGAGCAGGCAGCCAAACCAGTTCATTATTAATAACAACTAGATAATGCAATCTGCAAAAGGAACCCCCGCAATCCTTGCCTTTACAAGCTTTCTGGTAACCTTGCTGTTGTTTGTTTGTATTAAACCAATAGCTCAGGATCCAGAATATCACCAGTTTGCCGATCATAAAATGTTGTTGGGAATTCCTTGCTGCTGGAACGTTATCAGCAACCTGGGTTTCGTTTTAGTGGGAGTTTATGGATTTAGAGTACTTACAAAATATACCATCCATTCTTTATTCAGTTATATGCTATTTGTAGGTATTATTTTAACAGGTCTTGGTTCTGCTTATTATCACTACCATCCCAGCAATAGTACGCTTGTATGGGATAGAATACCGATGACCATCGTTTTTACTTCTTTTTTTGCGCAATTATATGCTTGGTACTTTTCTGGCCGAACAGCCATGTTCATCTGGATTATCAGTATTGTAACTGGTATATTTTCAGTATTCTACTGGCAGTATACAGAATATATACATAGAGGTGATTTACGATTATATGCTCTTATACAGTACCTGCCCATGATGCTGATTGCTATTATATTAACCCGACATTATCACCAGAATAATTTCCTTTTCAAACCACTTTTATATATTCTTTTATTATACACAGTAGCTAAGCTTTTCGAGCATTTTGATCAGAACATTTATCATGCAGGCAACTTCATAAGTGGCCATTCCTTAAAACATGTTGCAGCGGCTACCGCTACTTATTTTATGGTGGTAATAGTTCGGAAGCATGCTCTAAAGAATAATGCTGAATGAGATATTTTTTGTGAACAGATATAGGTAGCTTAATCAGTTGGTTTTATAGATGCTTTAATTTTTATAATCCCAATTTCTGTATAAAAATTATTCGCAAATTCTTGTTTGTTTATTGGGTTATTATTTTCCTCTGTATTAAACAGGATAGCACAATCGTTTATATACTCACAGGTCTTTTTATTATACTTTAATACTTTACATAATTCAGCACAATACTTAGAAATAAGAAACAAAAAAAGCTGCAAGATTTTACAGTCCTTGCAGCTTTACAAAAAACATATCAGCATTAATCACCTACCATTTTGCTTACTATGGCACTCCAGATAAGTGCCTCTGCATCATTGCCTTTGTAGGCACTGCAAAATTGATAAATTTTACCAATCACCAAATTTGTAATGGACAAACTATGTCCGTTACTATGGCGCTGAAACCAATGGTTTACATCTGCAGGAGCTACTCCATTGGTAGGGTCCCAATATGCAAATACAGTTCCATTGTCTGCATACGTTGGACGATCAACTGTTAAGTCAATTGTTCCGGCAATATCGCCACGTTTTACCTGAAAGTTAATCACCTCGCCCATTACCATAGCAGTGGGTGTTTTGGTTAATGGGAAACCAGTAGTTTGTAAAACTGCCAAATCTCCTTTTGCCTGAACATTCACTTCCGAACACAAAGTATTGGTATTACTCAGTAAAACAACCCTTGCATTGTTCTTGTTGGTGATATTAACCTTGTTTCCAGTGGCTATAGATGCCAGCTCGGTACTGAAAATTGTTTCTGCGGCTACTTCGTCTACCAATTCTGTTACTAATGAGAATTTTGCATTATTAGTAAGCCCCTTAATACCCGATTTGGCTTGATTGGCCAATTCGGTATCTCCTAAGTTACTGTAATCCACTATGATTTTATTGGACATTATAATTTGTTTTTTTGTTCTTAAAATTTAAATACCCATCTCAGGATGGATAGTATCATACTGGGGTAGTCTGGTTTTCGGCAAACCGTCTTCACGGGCAGCATGCACAAACAGTTTCATTCCTATCAGGAAACTATTTTTAATGGCAAGGATACCCTTTTGCAAAGACGATTCACATCTGGTATGATGATTAGAAAAATATAGATCAAAATAATTGCTACCTGTAATGTGGCAATATCTGTATAATGGTACATTTGAAAAAACCATTTTGAGAGCAAGAATTTGTCTGTAATTCGTTGTTAATATGAAAAAGTATGGTATAGAAAGAGTTTGTTTTAAGATAGAAAGACTTCTTTTTGCCCTAGAATGAACTCTTTCTGCCTCGGAAGGACTTCTTTTCGAATTAAAATAATATCCTTTTACAATAGAACTGAGACCTTTTAAAGTAAAATATACCCTTTCTGCAACAAAAGGACTCCTTTTTGTAATAGAAAGACTTCTTTTTAAAGCAGAAAGAACTCTTTCTACCATACAAAATGTGGATTTATTGGCCTTTTTGAGGCTAACACAGCTATAAAAAGGTATGAAAATAAAAGAAGTAAAAACTGGAATGAATGCTAAAAAGAAAATAGTTTGATGATGACCATAAACTGGAATTTGAAAACTTGTAGAGAACTTAAACGGAGAAAATGCTGACAGCTTTTTCATGTTAATTGGTTCAGGAAGTAGAAGAGGAATTTATTTTTCTCTTTCTTAGTGGACGGTGCAAACTTAACTGACTATATTGGATATCCAACTAAGTATTTTTTAATTAAATTATATTATACCATTTATCCTAATAAAGTGCCGATAAAATTCATTGCAAACTCTCCAATTTTATAGCACTTTATGCTTATTATTACTATGATAATATTAGGGTAACAAAGCAATCAGCTAATATCAGCTTATTCACCCGTTCATACACAAGCCACATCAGCCGGTCCGGTTTTGGTGTATGCCAAAATGTTGAGCCCACTTTAGTGGGAGAGACAAGGAGTGGGTGCAGTGGTGGTGTATGAACAGAGCCTGTCGGCTATGAGACAAAATCTTAAATGAAGTGACCTTTCGAATAA